>OBJA01001093.1_pt1 | contig 19977 bp, 20 predicted proteins | sample 1519751 | NCBI WGS metagenome assembly OBJA01 (sample SAMEA3881238, study PRJEB22517) | soil metagenome | biome: lake sediment; feature: soda lake sediment; material: sediment, water from around vicinity | place: India | collected 2013-12-23 | depth 3 m
TCCTCGATTAGTTTTAAATCCTGTGTTTTTTCAAATTCATTTAGAAGAGACAATCTTGCTTGTTGCTTGGTATGTAAACTTAGTTTTTGTTCGTAGTCTATCAAATATTCTTCAACTTTTTTAAGTTGATCATGCACTGCATTTCGACTCACTTGATAAATTTCTGCAATCTCTTGCAAAGAATAATCCTCATGAAAATAATGTTCATAATAGAGCACTTGTTTATCGGTTAATAATTCTTTATACAGTGCAAATAGCTGATTTAGTTTCTCTTTTCTTTCTAGAAGTTCCATTTTTAATCTCCTTAGAAGAAATCTTTAAATAACCCATAAATATATTCTTCAATGTCAAATAAAACAAGGTCATCAATTTTTTCACCCAGTCCAACATATTTAATTGGCAAGTTATATAAATGACGAATCGCTAAAACGATGCCGCCTTTTGCAGTTCCATCAAGCTTTGTTAATACAATGCCGGAGACATCGGTTGCCTCTTTAAAGACTTCTGCTTGACGCATACCATTTTGTCCTGTTGTTGCATCAATAATCAACAATGTTTCTTGTGGTGCATTGGGAAATGTTTTTTGAATCACACGTTTCATCTTTGATAGTTCAGCCATTAAGTTTACTTTGGTTTGCAACCTTCCTGCTGTATCACATAAAACCACATCATATTTTTCTTTTTTTGCAATGTCAAGGGCATCATAAATGACAGAGGAAGGATCAGTTCCTGCTTGTTTAGCATAAACAAAGGTGTCACTTCTTTTTCCCCATTCGATGAGTTGATCAATCGCACCTGCTCGAAAGGTGTCCCCAGCAACCATCATCACTTTTTTACCTTCATCTTTGAGTTGCTTAGCCATCTTTCCAATGGTTGTGGTCTTTCCAACGCCATTGACGCCTACAAATAAATAAACGTTTGTTTCACCTTCATCGTAATTTAAGTCACTTTGAACAAGTTCACCCTTAAGGTAAATTTCAAACATTTTATCAACAATGATTTCAGCTAAGTCATTAGGATCAGAAATCTCTTTATGTTTAACGTCCTTTTTTAATGCATCAATAAAATAGATGACGGTATCAATGCCGATATCTGCTTGAATAAATAAATCTTCAAGTGAATCGAATAGTTCATCATCAATTATTTTTGATTTCGCTAAAATAGCTTTGAGGTTGGATAGGTTTTCTTTTGATTTATGTAAACCTAATTCGTATCTTTCATTTTTCGGTTTTTTTCCAAAAAGCTTTTTAAATAAACCCATATAAACACTCCTTGTAATCCTTGCTTATTATACCACAAGAAAAAGAAAACCGAAAGATTATTCTTCCGGCATTTGCTTAACAAATCCTATGAGCTGATCGTAGTTAATATGCGTTGTCATTTCATCGACATATTCAGCATAAATAACACTTCTGTTTTTGTCCAATACGAAGACACTTCGTGCTAATAATCTGTTTTCTTTCATATGCACACCAAACTTATTTGCGAAATCTAAATCAAGATAATCACTGAGTGTAATCACATTTTCAATGCCAGAATTACCGCACCATCTACTTTGTGCAAAAGGTAAATCGTTACTGATGGTAATGACTAAAACATCACTACGGCTTGCAAGTTCTTTGTTAACGGTTCTTGCTTGAAGATCACAAACGGTTGTGTCTAAGGATGGTACAACATTTAAGACAATATAGGGCTGTTTAAAATCTTTCAAATGAACCATTTCATTCTTCGTTGTCAACGCTTTGAAGTCGGGGGCTTTGTCGCCGATTTTTTTGGGGTCACCTAATAGTGTTACTGGTTTTCCTTTAAAAGTTTTCATAGTCTCTCCTTATCTATCGTTAACTATATTATAATTCTTTCAAACAAAAAAAGCGAATAAAAAGCGATCCTCCGAAAAAAGTTCGGAGGATCTTAAGGGGATTTTGTGTACACAAGTACACTTAAATAGGGGATAAGTAACATCCATTTATGTGGATGCATTGTCATATTATCATATTTTTTTATGTTTGTAAAGCGTTTTCTTTTTAATCACTTTTCCTTGATAAGGCGATTAAGTCAGTCTTTTTTGACATATTTGCATGAAGGAAAACCGCTGCATGCAGTAAATTCACCATACTTACTTGTGCGTAATACAAGTGGCTTTCCACAAAGCGGACAAACTTCTCCTGTTTCTTTTGGTCCGATCTTTTTCATTTCTTTTTGAGCTGTTTCTACCATAGGTATAAAACTGTTATAAAAACGTGAAACAAGATGTAGTCCATGTTGTTTACCATCTGCAATCTCGTCTAATACTGTTTCCATTTTAGATGTGTACTCGACATTGATAATCTTTGAGAAAAATAAATCGAGTTGTTCTGATGTTAATCTGCCTTGTTCTGTTGGAAAAAATCTTTTTTCTTTTAATTCAACATAATCACGTTGTTTAAGTGTCTGTATAATTTGCGCGTAAGTTGATGGACGACCAATACCGAGGGCTTCCATTTCTTTGATTAGCGTTGCTTCACTATATCTTGTCTTTGGTGTCGTTACTTTTTCTAATGATAATACTTCTTTAGCCTGAAGACTTTGGTTAACTTCTAAAGCTGGAAGTATTTTTTCTTTTGACTTTGTTTCACTATACATTTTTAAGTGTCCACTAAATTTTTCAACAGATCCTGACGCTTCATAAAGATGACCGTTAGATTCAAGTGTTGCTTTTGTCACTTCAAAAATGGCGGGTGCCATGAGAGATGCTACTGTTCTTTGATAAATTCTCTTGTATAACTTATACTCATCACGTGATAGACAATGTTCTAATGATTCTGGTGTTCTACTTAGTGACGTAGGACGAATCGCTTCATGCGCATCTTGCGCATTAGCTTTCGTTGTTACACTATATTTACCAAGATATGATTTACCAAAATGATCTTCAATATAACGTTGTGTTTCGTGTATAAAAGGCTCTGCTAAGCGATTGGAGTCTGTTCTCATATAGGTAATTAAACCAACAAGTTCTCCATCAATTTCTTTTCCTTCGTATAATGATTGAGCGACCATCATAGCTCTTGAGGCACTCATAGAAAGACTGTTAACTGCATCTTGTTGAAGCGTTGATGTGATAAAAGGAGGTTTAGGTTGTCTTTTTGAATCCTTTGTTTGGAGTTCTTTGACAACAAAAGGGTTTTGTGACGCTAAAACAATTTTCTCGGATTGCTCTTTTGATATTCTCTCTTTTGAAGGTATGATATAATCCGCTTTAAAGTGAGAAAAACATGCCTCAACTTCATAATAGGTTTCAGGAATGAATGCTTCGATTTCTTTTTCAAGATCAACAATGAGTTTTAGCGCTACAGATTGAACGCGACCCGCTGATTTAGATTTTATCTTGTTTTGTAAGAGTTTCGATAGTTTAAATCCGATGATACGATCTAAAATGCGTCTTGCTTCCTGAGAATAAACAAGGTGTTGATCAATGGGTCTTGGATGATCTAAAGCTTCTAATATCGCGTGCTTGGTAATTTCACGAAAAACAATCCGATTGTTTGCTTTAGGATCGAGATTCAGTAATTCTGCTAAATGCCACCCAATTGCTTCACCCTCACGATCAGGGTCGGTAGCAATTAAGATTTCACGATTTTTACTTTTAGCAATCAATTCTTTTACAATTGCTTTTTTTGCAGGTATAACGGTGTAGTTTGGTTTAAAGTTATGATTGACATCGAGTCCAAGTCCATCAACACCATTTGTTGATAAATCTCTAACATGTCCTTTAGAAGATAAAACAAGTACGTCTTTTCCAACGTAACTAGCTATGGTCTTTGATTTAGATGGGGATTCAACGATGATTAGTTTCTTGCTCATTTCAACACTCCATTTCATCTCTATTATAGTTTCAAACTTTTTAAAGTCAAGCAAAAAAACATACTATTTTTTTATATATATTATTTAAATATATATGATTTTTTTATTCATGTTTATGTGTGAATTTTCACATTTTTTGATGAAAATAAAAAAAGAAGAATCACTTCTTCTTTAGCATAGATTTAACAGGTTCATATGTTTTTCGATGAATTGGAGTGGGTCCGAGTTGATAAATAAGTTCAATATGTTCTTTGGTTCCATAACCTTTATGCTTTTTAAACTGATACTGTGGAAAGACTTTATCCATTTCTAACATGTATTGATCTCTGGTTGTTTTTGCGATAATCGATGCTGCAGCTATACTAATCGATAATGTATCCCCTTTGATGATAGACTGTGAGGGTATGTCTATTTCCATTGGCATGGCATCAATTAAGATGAATTCTGGTTTTATAGAAAGTTTGTGAATAGCTGAATGCATCGCTTCTCGAGTTGCTCGGTAAATGTTAATGCGATCAATTTCTTCAACAGATGAAATCGCAATACTAATCGATACTGCATGTTTTTTGATTTCTTCACATGCTTTTTCGCGTTGTTTTTCTGAGAGCTGTTTTGAATCATTAACGTATTTAAGTTTTGCGCCTTTTTTTAAAATAACTGCAGCAGCAACCACAGGTCCCGCTAGAGGCCCACGCCCAGCTTCATCGACACCAGCGATATATGTTACACCTTGTTCATAAAGTTTATGTTCATACTCATACATGTTCAATACGGTCAAAAGATAGACCTCCTAGTTGCTTGTTTCTAATGTCTGTTAGTAATATTGTATACACGCGCGCGTAATCAATCTCATTTCCTTTAATCATAGCTCCACGCTTCCTACCAATCGTATCAAGCATATCAATGTAACTCATCGTGGATGTAATCTGATAACGTTCTTGAAGTCTTTTTGGATAATATGTTTTGAGAAATTGTAAAGCATATTGACATATGTCATCTTCAGGTAGAATTTTATCTTTTATCGCTCCAGTAATTGCTAGATGGTAACCAACTTTTGGATCTTCAAATTTAGGCCATAAAACACCGGGTGTATCTAGAAGTTCAAAATTTTGACCGATTTTTATCCATTGTTGTGCTTTAGTGACGCCAGGAGTATTTCCTGTTTTGGTTGCACTTGTTTTTGTTAACTGATTGATTAACGTTGATTTCCCTACATTAGGTATGCCTAAAATCATGGTTCGAATAGGCCGTTCAAGAAGACCTTTTTCTTGCTCTCGCACTAATTTATCTTTTAAAACATCTTTACATGTAGCATGAATTTTATTTACGTTTTTACCAGTTTGCGCATCTATTTTTAACGTTTTTAATCCTTGATTGTTAAACTTAGATGTCCATTTTGCTAACTCATTTTCATCTGCTAAGTCCATTTTATTGAGTAAGATGACCATGGGCTTATGTTTAATCAATTTAAAGAGTTCTGGATTCATCGAAGATTGTGGGAGTCTTGCATCAAGTAAGACTAAAACAATATCCATGAGTTTGAGTTTTTCTCTAATTTCACGGAGTGATTTAAACATATGGCCTGGAAACCATTGAATTTGTTTGGTCATCTGACACCTCCAAATGGCCAAATTTTAAAAATGACCTTTCCGATGATATCGTCATATTTAACTGCGCCGAAGCTTCTTGAATCAAACGAACCTGGAACTTCGGTTTGTTGTTGTGTATCAGGATCTGTGTAAGTAAACCCATTAGGATTATCGCCAAACGTCATATAAAGTCCTGGCTTTAAAGTACCTTGATCCAAATCCTTTTCCATAACAATTTTTTGATTATGTTTGATTAAATACTGCTCACCCTCAGGTGTAAAGATAATCTCACCATTGACTAAAATGCGGTATTGATCATGAATTGCTTGAAAACTAACTTCATCACCTGGTATCGCCATGATGCGTTTAACGAAATAAATGGTCGTATGGATTTTGATGAGATTACCTTGTCCATCATATTCGTTAAACATACTGTTTAAAACGAGTGGATAATCTTCTTTTGTTATACGAATGACAACAACATCATTACGTGTTGGCTCATAATTAAAATGATAAATTAAAATACGATCTTTGGGTTGTAATGTTGGATACATCGAGTTTTGTTCAACATCTGAAGGTAATAAAACAAATGAGAATAAAGCAAAAATAATCATTAATGAAAGACTTAAAAACGAGAACCAATCTAAGATTTCAAAACGATGATTGTGAATAAACCCTGATTTTTTGACATCTCTTTCATGCTTCATGGTATTAATGCTTAAAACGATAGATGTAATCGATAATAGTGTTGCAAATGCAAAACCAGAATATCCCCATTTTAAATTCATACGTGTCACATCTAAAGCATAAAAGATGATGGCTAGCATCATCAATATACTGGTGATTAACATGGTTCTGTAAGCTTTCTTTAATGTCATATTCTACCTAATTGTTTTGACGAATGATGTCTTCTAATTCGTTCATATTCACTAGGACCTCACGTGCTTTAGTTCCCTGAGCTGGCGCAACAATGTTAAATGCTTCAAGCATTTCAACGATGCGCTGTGCACGATTGAATCCAATTTCAAATTCTTTTTGGATGGTGTTAATGGATGCATTTTGGTTTTGTACAACAAAATACGCAACATCTTCAAATAAATCATCAGTAATGATTTCTTTAGAACGAGCTTGTTGTTTTAGTGATTCATGTTCAAAAATATAATCAGGTTTGTATTGTGAGCGAATAAAATCGGTTACTGCATAAATTTCATCATCGGGAATAAATGCCCCTTGTAGACGATGTGTACGATCGGTTCTCTTAAGGAGCATATCTCCTTTTCCAAGAAGCGTTTCAGCACCTTGATAATCTAAAATCGTAATTGAATCGACGTAAGATGCGACTTTGAAAGCAATACGCACAGGAATGTTTGATTTAATCGTTCCCTTAACAACATCTGTTGTTGGGCGTTGCGTAGCAACAAGTAAATGAATACCCGCTGCTCTGGCTTTTTGTGTTAAACGTTGAATCGCATCTTCAACATCATGAGGAGCTGCCATCATTAAATCTGCTAACTCGTCAATGACCACAACGATATATGGCATTTTACGCTCATCAATCAATCCTCGTTTAACTTGATCATTAAATGATTTAATGTCTCTTGAGCGACTGTTCGCAAAGGTTTGATATCTTTTTTCCATTTCATTCACTGCCCAATTAAGCGCTTGAGCAGCCATTTTCGCATCTGTAATGACTGGAGTGACTAAGTGTGGCAAATCATTATAGGGTACAAGTTCAACCATTTTTGGGTCAATTAAAATCAGTTTTAAATCATCAGGTGAGTTTTTCATGAGTAAACTAACAAGAACGGTATTGACACATACGGATTTACCACTATTTGTTGCACCAGCAATTAATCCGTGTGGCATCGCTTGAATGTCAACATAGATGTTTTCACCATCAATATCCATACCTAAAGCAACTTTCAATGGATGATCGTGGTCATTAATGAACTCTTGTGTATCAACAACATTACCGAATGCAACAATTTCAGTTTTCACATTGGGCACTTCAAGTCCAACATAAGGTTTGCCGGGAATGGGTGCTTCAATACGTACAGATTTTGATGATAACCGCATCATTAAATTATCTTGAATACCTAAAATACGCTTGACGTTAACGCCTGGTTCAAGTGCAATTTCATAACGTGTAACAGTAGGTCCTTTTTTACTACCTTTAACTTCACCTTCAATACCAAACTCATTTAATGTTTGGTTAATACGATCGATTTGATCAAGTAACCATTCTGGTTTTTCATTTAAATCGCGATCTACTTTCTTAAATAACTTAGGGCTTGGGTATTGATAAACCTTTTGATCAACAACTCTTTGAGATGAAAGTGGTCTTTCATACGTTTCTTCGTTTGTTTCAACAACCGGTGTATCTTCAAGATATGTAAAATCAGATGATTGAATATCTTTAGGCTTAATCGGTGCTCTTCGTTGATATGTTTCAAAAGAAGGTTCTTTTTCATACCTTTTTTCTTCAACAGGTTCAACTGTAGCCACTTTTTTTGGTTCTGTATGCATTTTAAATGGCATGTCTTCTTCACTTTTTTTAGGTGCTACATAAGGTTTTCGATATCCAATTGGTGATATAATTTTACGTTCAACATTGTCTTCAACAGGACTATCTTGTGTGGGTTCATAGCTTGACTCGCCAAAATACTCAACACGTGTTTTGTTAGAAATGATATTCGTAAATTCATAGTATTTGTTGCCATATTTGCGTTTAGCTTCATCTTCAGATAGTTTTGCTTTCGTGCGGAAAGCATCAAAGCGTCTTGTTGTATCTCCTGTATCTTTTACTGTAAATGGTACAGTAACAACATCTTTGACACTGCGACCAAAAATAGGAGACACAAATCTCGATTTTTTATAGACTTCTTTTCCCCGAATTCCTTCAATTTTAATAAATTGATGAATAACAAATGGTGTTGGCTCAACAGGAAGTTCGTGAACTTCTTTATGTTTTTTCAATCTGCTCCACCCTCTTTTTTCAATTCAGCTTCAATTTCATTATAAAGTGCATCGACGCCTGTATCAATTGTTTTTTCTTCATTAAACACTTTTTTACTGTAAATCTTATACGTTTCTTCGCCTGTAATTGCAATTAATGCCATACCTATTTTGACAATAACAATGTTTGTGATGGTATCTTGTGTTAATCGTCTAACCCAATATACAGGATTAACAGCATTAACAATAGACAAAGCTGCCTTTGTTACTTTTCTGTATTTTAACGCTGTATGGATAATCGGATTGTTTTCTATTTTTGTTTTCGCATCATTTGCTTCAACAATTTTAGCAAGCGTCATGCCGCGTGTCAATCTTAAAATCTTACCATCTAAGACATGATCGATACGTGTTGTAATATAATGGCTTAATTTTAATGTCTCATCAACAGTGAGTTCTAAATAAGGATATTTTGATTTAGGAAAAAACTTTTTCGAAATATCAATGGATAACTCACGATTGATTTGACCTAAATACTTAAATAACCCAATTTCATTTCTTAAGTTCTTATCTTTAAACTGTTTTTGAGCATCTTCAATCAACCATTTGATTTCCTCTTCATCAATATCTTGCTCATCTGCAGCTTTTAGTTTTAGTCCTTTGTTTAAACTTTTTACAACTGCATAGATATAGAAGAGAAACAAGATTAAAAAACCAAAGCTTATACCAATGATAAAGCTTAGGAATGTTGAAAAATCAAAACGGATGGGTCCAATTGAGAAAAATAAATGCATATCCAAATTCCTCCCTATAAGATATTATATCATGTATGATAAATATCTAAAGGGGTTGAACAACAAAAAAGAGTCCGAAGACTCTTCGTGTTGGATGATTATGAAACAACAACATTATTGTAAAAGGTATAAAAGGTGAATCCTACAACTGCTGCTCCTTGAGCATTAATGGTCACAGTTGCTGATTCAATGTAATAGATACGATCGACACCATAAAGATTTTCTACAAAACTTAAGATATTTTCATATGTAGAAATCGTGAAGTTGAGTTGCACCCTAATTGCCCGTACTGTATTGGGCACTTGATTGCCAAATGGTGTATTGTTTTGTTCAGTAAAGGTAAAGTTAACATTGGTTGCTTGTGATAACTGAGAGAGGTTCATCACAAACTCTACTTCATCTCTGATTTGTGCTGTTGTGTATGTGTTGGGTAGATACTGAATAATTTCTCCAATTAAGTGATACGATTCTGATTGGCTTGAATTGACTATCGCATTAATTCTTGCGATAATTTCTTTTTCTTGCTTTTCATAAAATGCTAATCTTTTTTCCTGTGCATCTAAGATAAAGAGTCTTGCACCAAAGACAATAGCAAAGATAAAAGCAATAAAATAGACAATTTTTATGTTACTAACTTTCTTGCCAAAGACATTGACTTTACGCATAATTCATCTTCACCTCCATAATAACAGGTGATAATAATCTTGTTGTGGGTCGACTAACCATCCATCTTGTTGATGTCGGTTGATTTACGACGCCATGATATTCATAAATATATAGTAAATAATCAATGATTGCATGTTCATCAAGCGATGTGATCACGATGGTAATTGAGCGATCAACTTGATTGACTTGATAGCTCATTAAAGTAATTTCTTCGGGTAATAAAGAGAAGAGATCAAGTAGTTGCTCATCAGCAAATGTTTCTTTTGAAGTTAAGAAATCATAAGCTCTTGAGTAGTTTCTCTCAATGGATGTGTAAGTGCGTGCAACTGGTGTTTGACGTTGAAGGTTTTCTAGTTGGTTTTGTAAAACACTGTTGATGTTCATTTGGTTAACGATGGCTTCGTTTTGAAGATAATAAGGAATATAGATTAAAACCATACTTGAAACAATTAAAAATGACATGGCCATTAAATAGTGAAGTGCTTGGTTGATCGCAGGAACACGGTTTAAATTGAAGTTTAAAGATTTATAAATGGTCAATTTTTCATGTTTTGGAATGCCTGCTGCATAACCCATAAGACATATTTTGGGAACTTTTATGAGAAGTTCATCCATCTCGGTGATTTCACATAAATCATAGATATGTTCTTTGAACTTAAGTTCCAATTTTTCATTTAGCATTTTATTGGTGATGTCTTCTGAGAAGTTATAGAAAACAATGTTTTCAATGACTTTTGCACCTTTGTTCAAATTGAATCTATAGAAGTTAATAATACGCTCTACATAGTTCTCTAAAACATCAAAATATTGCTGAGAGGAATCCTCAGCTTCTTCTGTGACTGAAAAGATAGGCACATTATCTTCAACAATCTTTATCGTTATCGTGCGGTCATATAATGAGACAAGCATTAAATTTTTGTATAGTTTTTGCGTTTTCGTAATATAAAAGTTATAGAGTGATAGTGACGGTAAATCTAAAATAACTTCTTTTGCTTTGAGACGGTCAAAGACATCATGATAATCATGCAGCATTTCACCGTCAGATAAAATGATAAGTACTTTATAGTAGGCATCTGTTTCTTCTCTGATATAATGCATGAAAACAGGGTTTTGGAATGGAAAATGAATGGTTTTACCCATTTGTTTTGTGATGTATCCTTCGATGGTTGTCTTAGCTAAATCAAGTTTATCAATGATAAGTTCTTTCTTTAAAACGGTTTGATCATTGATAATATAACGTATGATATTCGGTTTAACGCGATGTTGTTTTAGTAATAATGCTAACCGTTTGTAAAAGATTTCAGGTTCTTTGATATAACCACCGACGATAACGCCTTTGTCAAGATCTGTATACCCATACTTTAAGCTTTTAACCTTTTTTACGTCATACTCAAAAAAGCCAATTTTTTCATCTGTTATGTAGATACTAATATTTGCTTTTTTTTCAAGCATTCACATCACATCCTTAAAAAATTTAAATACCAATCAATCATCTCTTGTCCAACTGTAAATGATATGATAACTCCAAGAAAAATGAATGGAACTAGAGGTAGCATTTTCTCTTTTTTCTTGGTGAAAAGAGCATAGATTAAACCTAGAAATGAAGCAATAAATAAAGATAGTAAACCTTGTTGCCAAGTAAGTACAAATCCGATAAAAGCATATAGTTTGATATCACCACCGCCAAGTGCTTCTTTCTTTAAAGCTTTTGAGCCTAAATACGCGATTAAGTACAATAGTAAAAACAAAATGACTGATGATAAAAGATAGGTTAAGATATTGCCTTGTATGATACGGATGATGATGAGTGGCACAATGCCTATCATCCAAATGCGATCAATAACAATAAGTTGATCAAGATCACTAATGGTTTCAATTATCAGAACAGAAATTAAGATAGCTGCAATCAAAAATGTTAAAGAGAAACCATAAAGAAGGTAAGCTCCTAGGAAAATAAGTCCTCCTAAAACTTCTGTGATTGGATATATCATTGAAATTTTTGATTGGCATGATCGACATTTACCTTTATTGATGATATAACCGACAAGCGGTAAAACATCGATAAATTTTATGTTTTTTTTGCATGAAGGACAATAGCTTCTTCCAAATATCGATTCTTTGTTTAGTATCCGCATCGCTACAACACCATAAAAAGATGTAAGTAGCATACCGATGATCAAAACGTAGATAGCATAAAGTATTTCCAAAATTGATACCTCATCTATTATTATAACTTTAAGTAGACTTAAAGTCTTTATTTCTTAAAAAAAGAAGGTTACAAGCAATTGCGAGTAACCATTTTTTTTACTTGTTTTGTAGTTATTAAGGTGTTGTATCTAATACAGTCGTTCCATCAATAACTAAAGTAAACTCAGTCTCTCCGTCAACTGATAAAACTGTAACTGATTGAGCTGGACCTACTTCAAACACAACAACTGGAGCATCAGTAAATGGATTTGAACTAAGAAAACCTGCAGTTATAACTTGTGCAAGAGTGAACGTTGCATCTTCAGCTAAAGCATTTTCTGTAGCATATAATTCAGCTGCTGCAATAACACCTTCGTATGAGCGTTGTGCTGCATTTGCTCTTTGACGATCAATTAATCCCCCAATAGCTGGGACAGCGATTGCTGCAATAATTCCTAAGATAACGATAACTGCTAGTAATTCAACTAACGTTACACCTTTTTTGTTTTTTAAAGTTTGAGTCATGTTTTTTTTCTCCTTTTTTAGTTTCTACTTGTATCATATCACACATTATTTTTTAATGAAATACAAGTTTCATATATTTAATGAAATCGTAAGAATTCGTTAGATTTGACCGCCTAGTGAAAGCATCGGCAACATTAAGGCCATAATCATGGTTCCAACTAAAGCATACACAATGAGTAACAAAATCGGTTGAATTGCATTCTTTAATTGATCAACTCTTAACTCTGTTACACCGTTATAATACGTTGCTAGATTTTCCATTAATTTAGGAATATCACCTGATTTTTCACCGGTTGCAATCATTCTTGCCATAATGGGATCAATATAATCTGATTCTTCAAATGCCTTTGAAAAGGGTAAACCGTCTTCGACATAATCAATGGTTTTCGTTAGTAATTCTTTAAAGATGACATTACTAACAACTTGTCTTGTTGTTTTTAATGCATATAAGGAATTAATTCCACTACCCATCATTTGAGCTAATGCATTAGCGATAAGTACTTGATTATTCATTTGAACAAGTTGTCCAAAGACTGGTGTTTTTAAAACAAACTTTGACAAATAATAATGAAACTTATCCACGTATTTATTAAGTAATATTAATGTTATCACAACTAAGAATATACTTGAAAACAAAGGTATAGCATATGCAATCATGAAATCTCCAGCATCTAAGAAGGCTTGTGTAATGCCTGGAACTTTTGCATCACCAAACGCGCTAAACAATCCTGTGATATTAGGGAAAACAAACAGTAACATCCCTAAAGCAATCATTAAAGCTGCTGCTAAATAAATCATTGGACCACGGATTGCACCTGAAATTTTTGATGACATCTTCATTTGATTGCTATAGTAATCCGCCATGCGGATAACTGTATTGGCTAAATCTCCTGAAACTTCACCGACTTCAATCATCATGACAAGTAAATTTGGAAACTCTTTTGGTCGATTCGATAATGCCTTTGAAAATGAAAACCCATTATAAACGTTTTGATAAAGTTCAAAGAATAGTTTTCTTAGGATTTTATTCTCTTGTTGAATGGATAATAATTCTAGAGCAGGCAGTAATTTAACCCCTGCTTTTAATAAAGACCCGAGTTGTTTGAGAAAGAATATGATTTGCTTCATGGTAATCAGTTTTCCAATAGAAATGCTGTTTAACTTAGCAATAATACTCTTATACTCTGTCATTTGAACAATTTCTAAATTCTTTGTTTGAATAAACTTCATAGCAACCGATCGATTAAGTGCTTCAATGCGACCTTTTACTGTTTTGCCATCACTATCTTTTGCGATATATTTATAGTTTCTAAGCTCCATAAGTCACCTACTCAACTGCGACTTTCATGACTTCTTCTAATGTCGTTATACCTTGTTTAACTTTTTGAAGTCCAGCTTGTAGTAAACTCATCGTTCCTTGTTGTCTAGCCGCTCTTTCTAATACATTAAGTGGTGCACTTTCAGAAATTAAACGTTGAAGTTCAGCTTTAATCGGTAAGACTTCAAAGATACCGACACGACCTGCATAGCCTTTAAAATTACATGATGGACACCCTTTAGGTCTTTTCACATGGTCTAAATCGATCGCATAGCGTTTAAACATAGCGACTTCACTGGGGTTAGGTTCATCATCAAAACTACATTCTGTACAAAGTCTTCTAACGAGTCTTTGCGAGATAACACCTGTTAAAGATGATGCGAGTAAGAACGGTTCGATATTCATGTCAAGTAGACGCATGATGGTTTTGACAGCATCATTCGTATGAATAGTTGATAAAACTAAATGTCCTGTTAATGATGCACGAATCGATATTTCTGCGGTCTCCACATCACGAATCTCACCAATCATGATAATGTTAGGGTCTTGTCGTAAAATAGAGCGAAGTGCACTTGCAAAAGTCATGTTAACTTCAGGATGAACTTGAACTTGATTAATGCCTTGTACCTTGATTTCCACAGGGTCTTCTACAGTTACAATATTGACATTAGGATCATTTAGTTCATGTAAACAAGCATAAAGTGTTGTTGTTTTTCCTGAACCAGTAGGACCTGATACTAAGACGATTCCATTGGGTTGCGCAACCATGTCTCGAACTATGCGTTCTTCTTTTGCATCAAGACCAATATTCTTAATTCTTGACATGGCTCCTGATAAATCTAAGATACGCATAACCACTTTTTCGCCTCTAACTGTCGGTAGTGTTGAAATACGCAAATCAATTGATTTTTGTTGGATAAGTGTTTGAATACGTCCATCTTGTGGAACACGTGTTTCAGTAATGTCCATGCCGGACATAACTTTAATACGTGAAATCATTTGATTGTGAATACGAATGGGAAATTCTCTTACTTCTTCTAAGATACCGTCAACACGATATCTAACGAGCACTTTATCATCAAGTGGGTCAATATGTATATCTGAAGCCCGTTGAAAAACGGCTGATGATAAAATCTGATTGACCAGTTTGACCATCGGGGTATCATCAAATTCTGATTCATCTTCGATTTCTTCAGTGATGACGTTTTGCTTGACACCTAATGCTTCTAGTGTGCGTGTAAAACCATAATATTTTTCTATTTGTGTAATGATTTCGTTTTTAGGTGCCGAATAGGCTTTAGGCCGACGTCCTGTGATGGCTCTTATTTCTTCAAAAACAGCGTAATCAAGAGGATCATAGGTTGCAAACATAATTTTGTTACCTTCAATACGAAGTGGAATAACACTATTTCTTCGACAAAACGCTTCATCTACCATTTTGAGTGCATTTTCATCGATCGTATAATTGGATAAAGACACACGTTGAACACCCGTTGTATCTTCAAGTGCTTTTAAGATTTGACTTTCATTTAGAATTTGGAGGCGAACCAAGGTTTCACCAAGACGCTCATCTTTTTGTTGCTTTTTGAGAGCTTCAATGAGTCCCTCTTCTGTAAGAACACCTTCTTGGACTAAAATATCACCGATACGTTTGAGTGCCATGTTATGCATCCTCCTTTACAACAAGATATTCATAATAAATTTCTGGTGTAGGTAAGTACTGTTCATCATAAATACGATAGGAGATGGTTTCTTCATGAAGTTTTGTGACTTCACGGTAGAAATAAATGACAAAACCATTTACACCTTCTTGGACTCTAAGTCGATAGAGCGTTTCAGTCTCTGAATCAATGATTTCGACATCAGGATGTGTGACTATCTCATTATTTTGATAAATCAAGGTTGGATAAGGTATCACCATTAATTCAACTTCAATGACATCATATTGTGTCACAAAAGGATAACCTATCAGTTTAAACTCTAGTGTTTGGTCATCTATTTTTTCTATGGTAATGGTTAAGTCATAATTCAAATGATTAAAAAATGTAAAATCATATTTATTGACTTGTAAAATACGCACATTTTGTCCATGAACACCCCAAACAGGCAAGACTCTGTTTTGTTCATAAGCAAATCCACTCATCGATGATTTACCCACAACACCTTGTATACCTGAAGCGATAATGGATAATTGTAAATTCGTCAATGATTGGGTTGATAACGCCTGTAGAAGTGAAAATCTAGCATTCTTAGGTATAACAATTTCAGCTGCATGCTCTGATATAAGATTCACATCTAACACATTTAGGTTTGTAACCTGTGATACATCAATGATGGAAGTTTTCATATCCGATGACAGATATTTTTCGAGCTGATACTCTTTTAAAATATATAATACTTGCATATCTGTTCTAACATCCAGCAAGAATTGATCAAAATCAAAAGCATCCATGATTAAATCAGAAAAATTGTGTCGCATGGCTTGTTCTAAAAGTAATTGATTAGCCGTTGTTAGATTAAAATATGCACGATTGTTTGTGTTAATTTTAAGAAGTGAAAGTGTTCTTGATTGATCAAAATCAAAGTAACTCATGTTTAACTCATACATATATTCTTGAAAATAGACCGTATATTTAGCTTGGCTTTTCCATTTGTTAATTTCAGTGTTTAAAATGCTTCCATATTGGTTTTCATTTTTATCACCTAAATAGATAAATCCAACCGATGTACGGTTGAGTTCCCCTTCTACTTCAAGACTTATAAAAATAGCAGCAGCAAATATCACAGATAATCCGAAAACAGCTGATGTGATGATTAAGTATAAGTTTTTCTTAATTTTGTGTATCATATTAATCTCCTTTATTTCGGATTTGTATAAGCATAAGAACCATCAATCGATACGGAACTATCATATGGAAGTGCATAGGTATTAAAGAAATCGTAAACGAGTCGAATGTCCATAGGAATGATAATGAGCTCTCCCCTTCGAATGGTTTCATCATCTGCATAGATGCCACCATATAAGGTTGACGTGACATCTCTAACATCGTATGTAAAAGATGCTCCTGTGAAAAATCCATAACCTTCGATTTCTCGATACACAGTATTGTGTATGGTTGAAAATACAAATGAAGGTCGATTTGAGTTACCTAAAATTAACCGTGTATTCGATGTAAAATTATTGTTAATGTATACAGTTCCTATGAAGATGGAAGAGGATGTTGAGTTTCCATTAAAATCCATATTATTACCAACAACAACATTACCAATTAAATGGCTATTAGCTTGCATGACTAAATTACCGGTCACAAACAAAATACGTCCTTCTGCAATATGGAGTGTGTTGCCAGAGTAGATGGTTAAATTGCCATCAATATAAAAATCACCATCAATGATTTGGTTTTGATTTAATAGAAATTCTGTAATGGGTAGAAAAGTGGTATTGCTTGCTATATATTGTGCAATACTTTTGACGCTATTAAAGTCATTTTCCTTTGGTGGAGACAATTCATCAATTTCATACATTTCAAAGTAAGAAGGTAATACTTCTTGTAAGAACTTTTCAGGTAAATCTTTCATTTCACCTGTTAATGATTCACTAAAAAACGACATTAAATCAATAGATTGCTCTTCTGACATGCCTGATCCAGCTTTTGTGCTGACATAACTAGTAACTGAACGTGTATCCGTGACTCGTGATGTAACTTGCCATAAAGACGCAATCACAGGATGTGGGGAAATCTCAACATCAAAATAAGCTTCAATTCCTTCAATGTTGGTTGAATCTGATAGAAAAGCATTATCATTTAATAAACCGCGAATCATGACTCTAACGGCTGCATCAACATTGTAAACTGCACTCTGATAGGCTTCTGAGTTTTCAATATTTTTCTCAACTAATCGAGATTGTGATAACGTAATGGTTAAAAGAGAAGCTGCTGTACCAAGAATAAAGGTTACAATAGCAAGCAAAGTTGGTAGACTCATGCCCTTCTTGTTTTTTAGCCTATTCATACAAACAACTCCCTTCTACACAAGATCAATGACAAACGAATAAGATGCTGTGAAACTGAATTTTACATCTCTTGATGCTGCAAACAAAACAATTTCAAAGATGACAGTTGCATATTCTCCATCTATAGGTGTTCCTGTTGTTCCAACGAGTTTTATTTCAGATGATGGATCGAGTGTGAAACCTTTTAAATGGATGGAAAATGGTGATCCAGTTTCGCGTGTAAGTATAATTTCCGAAGTGGTAAACTCTATTTTTAGCGTTTTAGGTGGGTCATAATATTCGACCTCAATACCTGTATCACCAATCATAACATTGTAATGCTGTTCAAAGATGACACAATTTGACTGTTCATCACACGTTCTAACAGATGTAGGACCAAAGTTACGTAATCTAGATTCAATCAGTTCTACAGTTAGCATGCCTGTAGTATTCGCTTGATTGTTTAAAATGGTATGTTGAGATGAAACAACAAACAATGTAAGCATTTGAGCAATAAGTCCTAAAGTAATGGAGGCTAGAAAAATAGCTGCTAGTAGTTCTACAAGTGAGATACCTTTTTTATTAGAGAGAGGTTTCATAGATTATACCTCTCATTTCTACAGTACGGGTTCGATAATACGGAATAACAATTTTAAAATGGATAACCTGATACGCCTCATAATCATCGATGAGCGTAAACATGATTTCAATATGATCATAGCGATAATTATTAACGATGACCCCAAAAATCGCATCACAATTAAAGACACCTGAATTACATGTTTCATTGTTAAAAGATACACTTTCTTCACTTTGAAAACTTAACCATAAATGAGCTATCGAATAAGGTGTATGTTGTAAAAAAGTGTTTCTAATTTGTGTGCCAGCTTCAACAGCGCGCATACGTTCTTGGGTTGCATAAGCCTGTGTGCGAACAGAAATAAAAATGGAGATTGCTGATATAAAAACAAAAGAGAGGATGAAAATTGATGCTACTATTTCTAGTAGCGTGAATCCTTTTCTTTGTTTAAGCACTCAACATACCTCCTAGTTTTATACCCTTATTATATATCAATATAATGAAGAAAAAGTTGATGATTTATTAAGTTTTTATTAAATGATGTGGAAATGATGGGTTTTTCTAGGAAAAAAATGTCATGTTTAATTATTTTCAAAGTTTTACTTGTAACTCTGATTTTTTATGGGATAATAAAATGGAGGTGTTATCAATGAAACCACATTTAATTGTTTGCGACTTAGATGGTTCACTTCTAAACAAAAGAGGAAACATCACAGATTTAACTCAAAAAACACTCAAAAAATGTATGGAGTTAGGACATACGATTGTTCTAGCAACCGGTAGGCCACTGGGTGGTGCTATTGATAAATATAATCAATTGGGCTTAACAACTCCCTTGATTACTGATAATGGTGGTGCTGTTGAAAAACCGCATGATCCTAAATTTCCTAAGCAAAAAACGTATATTCCTGTTTTTGTGATGCATGAGTTGTTTAAATACGCTAAACATTTCATTATTTCCGCGTTCTATACCGAAGATAATGTTGTTTATGCTTACCGTTATGATGAAAGGTTAGAAGATTATTTTAGTGGTATTAATAGTGGGTTTGTCATTGATAAAGAAATGACCGAATTTAGTGTCCCACCTACTGGTTTGATTTATCTCATTAAAAGGGAGTATCAACGCGATCTTGAAAGCTATATACAAGCACATTTTAGCGACATCATTTCATTTCGCTTATGGGGAGTATCTAATAGGGAAGCTATGTATGAAATTTACTTAAGACATGTGTCAAAAGCATCAGCTATCCGTTTTGTCATCGATAGTTGTCATTTAGAAAATCATGTTTGGATGTCTATTGGAGATGGTATTAACGATCTTGAAATGATTCGTGATGCTCATCTTGGTGTTGCGATGAAAAATGCAGTTCCTGAACTGTTTACCGTTTGTAAGGATGTCACTTCATATGATCATGATGAAGAAGGATTGGCTAAATATCTCATTCATAAGTTTAATCTAGATCTGATTTAAATTTTCGTAAACGTCAAATATTAACACTCTAACATCATTGAGTGTTTTTTTGTATCCTAAG
>OBJA01001094.1_pt1 | contig 19943 bp, 16 predicted proteins | sample 1519751 | NCBI WGS metagenome assembly OBJA01 (sample SAMEA3881238, study PRJEB22517) | soil metagenome | biome: lake sediment; feature: soda lake sediment; material: sediment, water from around vicinity | place: India | collected 2013-12-23 | depth 3 m
AATCCCTCCGTTTTAAACCCAATAAAAATTGCTATGGCAGAAGAAAAAGAATACAAAAATCTGGTTGTACAAGGTGCTGTTTATAAAACCACCTATACCTGGAAGTTCGAAAACCGGGTAAAATGGGAAGCACCCAACCCCAACCTGATCCATTCGTTCATACCGGGAACAATAATCGATATATTTGTTAAACCAAAGCAAAAAGTAAAGGAAGGGGAAACCCTGCTGCTGCTTGAAGCTATGAAAATGCAAAACCAGGTAAGGATGCCCTTCGACGGAGAGATTGTTTCTATCTACGTGTCTAAAAATGAAATAATCCCCAAAAAATTCCTGATGATGGAAATTAAACCGGCCCGGTAAAACCGACCTGTAAAATTCATTTTATTGAAAACCGCCTTAAAAAACTTTTTTGGGGCGGTTTTTTATTTCCATTCCCGGCAAGAAAAGCTGCAACCCCCGGTTAAAAAATATACCTTCTACAGTGTAAACTCAATATAAACTCAATATTAATTCAGTATTAATTCAGTGTAAATTCAATTATAATTGAATTTAAACTGAATTAATACTGAATCAACATTGAATTAGGTAAGGTCCAGTTCCGGTTGACAAAAACCTCACGACGCTGATATCGTCTAAACAAAATGGTTATAACCGCTATGATGCCGAAAGAAGAACATCGGCTGAATAAAGATGGGCAACCCAACTAATTGCTGTAAAAGAAAAAAGACTGTTGAATCAACAGCCTTCTTACAATCTAACTAATTAAAATCTGTTACTACACTCTTCTATATCCCTCAAGTAATTTATTAATTCCAAAATTGGGTGTTGGTCATCCAGTTTTCGAGCTCCAATCTTTTGTCTGCTTCAACTACATACTCTTCACAAGTGGGTAGGTCCCAAATTTCATGTTCAATCATCCATGCTTCAATTACCAGGCTTTCTTCAATATCCTGGACATTTTGAATCGCTACCCAATACATACAGTCAATCATCCAGTTTTCCAGCTCCAGTTTTGTTTCTGTAATGTTTTCAAGACCTGAGACAACAATTGCTTCTTTTTTTGTTGCATTAACATTTCCACTTATTAATAGAATCGCGAAAACTGCAACCACCATAATTTGAATCACCCTTGTTTTCATTGTTTCGTTGTTTTTAAATTTCTGTTTTATGAACTTGTTTCACCTAATAGACTGTTATCAAGCACAAAGGTTACATCAGCAATTCAGAAAAAGAAAAAAAAGTTTATGAGCGGGTCAAAAAAACAGGTGAACCAATGATTTTAACGGCTAAAGAATACACCAGCCGGAACCTTATTCTCCAGATCATCGGGCAAATTATTGAATATACCAAACACAGCCGACCCGCTTCCCGACATCGAAGCATATACGGCTCCCCATTCATACAGGGTTGCTTTCCAATGGGCAATCTCGGGAAACTGTGGAAACAGGCTTTTTTCGAAATCGTTTACAACATGGTTACTCCACTCCTCAACCGGAAGATCGGGAAGCCCAAGGAGTGAAAAGCCGGGACATGCAGGAACAATATTCCTGTATGCCTGAATGGTACTGACCGATAAAGCGGGTTTGAGGAGAAGAATCCTGTAAGCTGACAGGTCGAGATCAACAAAATGGAGTTGATCGCCTATACCAGTGGCATAGGCCGGTTTATTTTCAAGAAAGAAGGTACAGTCGGCACCCAATTTGACCGCATAGCCTTTTAATTGTTCAAAGGTAAGCTCCAGGTTGAAGTAACTGTTGAGCATTTTCAGTGTAAATGCAGCATCGGATGAACCCCCACCCAATCCGGCACCCGTTGGAATCATTTTGTGGAGGTGAAACTGAACCGGCGGCAAATCAAAATCATTCCTTAAGAACTCATAGGCTTTGATTACCAGGTTATTGGCAGGCATCCCATCAACCGGCAGTCCGGAAAAGGTAATCCCGGTTTTGCCGGTTTCAGCCATTTCCAGTGCATCGCAAAGTTTTACAGGATAAAATAGAGTCTCCAGGTTATGGTATCCGTCGGGGCGTTTGGATACTACGTGAAGGCCAATGTTTATTTTTGCATTGGGAAAAACAATCATTCCTTTTTATTTTCTTATTCCTGACTCAACAGTTCATACTCTTTTGGATCGCCGCAAGTACATATAAGGTTTCGGTCGCCCCAGGCATTATCAACTCGTCCTACCGGAACCCAGAATTTGTTTTCCTTCACCCAGGGAAGGGGCCAGGCTGCCTTGCTGCGGGGATAAGGGTGCTCCCAGTCATCGGAACTTACGATTTCAGCCGTATGGGGAGCATTCTTTAATACATTGTCGGTTCGGTCGGCATCCCCCAGTTCCACTTCTTTTATTTCATCAAAGATGGTATTCAATGCTTCTATAAAACGGTCCAGCTCGTCTTTTGATTCGCTTTCGGTGGGCTCAATCATCAGGGTGCCATGTACCGGAAACGAGAGTGTGGGGGCATGAAAACCAAAATCCATCAGGCGCTTGGCAATATCCGATTCGGTTATGCCGGCGCTGTTTTTAAGATGCCGGCACTCCAGGATCAATTCATGGCCTACCCTGCCGGTTTTACCGGTATAAACCACCCCAAAATTGTTTTTCAGGGCCGATGCAATGTAATTGGCATTGAGTATAGCTGTTTGGGTGGCCATTGTTAAACCTTCGGCCCCCATCATTTTTATATAGCCGTAAGTAATAGGCAGTACCGATGCACTGCCCCAGGGGGCAGCCGCGACTGAATTTATTCCAACATGTCCGTTATTCATGATGGGGTGCGAGGGCAGATACCTGACAAGATGTTCAGCAACAGCAATTGGCCCAACACCAGGGCCTCCTCCTCCATGTGGAATGGCAAAAGTTTTATGGAGGTTCAGGTGACAAACATCGGCCCCAATGATCCCCGGGGTAGTAAGCCCTACCTGGGCATTCATATTGGCTCCGTCCATGTATACCTGCCCGCCGTTGTCATGAATGATTTGGCACATTTCCTTTATAGAAGATTCAAATACTCCGTGGGTGGATGGATAAGTAACCATGAATGCCGACAGGACTTCCCTATACTTGATGGCTTTGGTCCGCAGATCTTCCAGATCAATATTCCCGTTGCTGTCGCATTCCACAACCACAACCTTCATGCCTGCCATTACAGCGCTGGCCGGATTGGTTCCGTGCGCCGAGGAGGGAATAAGAACCACATTCCGGCCGGCATCTCCCCTGCTTTTATGGTATTCACTTATAACCAGCAAACCGGCATATTCACCTGCAGCTCCTGAATTTGGCATCAAGCTGACATCTGCCATACCTGTAATTTCGGATAAATCGCGGCGTAATTCCTCCATCATCTCGTGGTATCCCCGCGCCTGGTTTTTAGGAACAAACGGATGAATGCCGTTAAATTCAATCCAGCTCAGTGGAAGCATTTCAGTTGCTGCATTCAGTTTCATTGTACACGAACCCAACGAAATCATGGAGTGCGTCAGCGAAATATCCTTATGTTCCAGTCTCTTTATATACCTTACCATCTCGGTTTCCGACCGGTAGCAATTAAAAACTTCCTGCTGCATAAAGGATGAGGTACGAATGAATTCCCTGTCAATTTCAAATCCTTCGGGATATTCCAGTACCGACGGCCAGCGGTTATTGGCAGCCTTTGCAAATACTTCGAGTATCCAGGTCATGTCTTCACGGTTGGTAGTTTCATCAATGCTGATGCCCACTTCGCCGTTGTCGAAATACCTGAAGTTCATTTCCAGTTCAAGCGAGAGCCACTCAATATCTTCGCGCTTCACGTGTTTGGGCAGCGAAAAGCGTATTGTATCGAAAAAGCACCTGTTTAATTGCCGGTAACCCAGTTTTTCAATTTCTGCTGCCAGAAATGCCGCAATGTTATGAATACGGTCTGCAATCATTGTGATTCCTTCCGGCCCGTGGTAGACAGCAAAAAAGCTGGCCATTGTGGCGAGCAGCGCCTGGGCGGTACAAATATTTGATGTGGCTTTTTCGCGTTTGATATGTTGCTCCCGGGTTTGAAGCGCCATGCGCAATGCCCTGTTCCCATGCATGTCTTTGGAAACTCCAATAATTCTTCCGGGCATGTAGCGCTTATATTCGTCACGTGCAGTAAAAAAGGCTGCATGAGGTCCTCCATAACCCATAGGCACACCAAATCGCTGGCTGTTACCAAATACGATATCGGCACCCCATTCTCCCGGTGGTTTTAAAAGCGCCAGGGCGAGCAGGTCGGTTGCCACCGCTACTTTTATCTCATTTTGATGGGCCCTTTCCACAAGCCCTGAATAATCGGTGATTTCGCCATCGGAGTTGGGGTACTGTACAATAATACCAAAAACATCCTTTGTAAGCTCAAACTGGTCGTTCGGCAATATCCTCAGCTCGATTCCAAGAGGCACCGAACGGGTATTCAACACTTCAAGCGTTTGGGGCCATACCTTTTGGTCGACCAACATTACATTCACCCCGTCCTTCTCCATTTTCCTGGTACGCAGATTATACATCATTACCATAGCCTCAGCACCGGCTGTTGCCTCATCGAGCAGCGAAGCATTGGCAATTTCCATGGCCGTTAATTCACATACCATAGTCTGAAAATTCAGCAAGGCTTCCAGCCTTCCCTGCGAAATTTCAGCCTGGTAAGGGGTATAAGAGGTATACCATGCCGGGTTTTCGAGTACGTTGCGTAAAATAACAGCAGGTGTAATGGTATCGTAGTAGCCCATGCCGATGTAAGTGTTGAACACCTTATTTTTTCGGGCAAGGTTTATTATTTTTCTGTAATAGCGTCTTTCTGTCAAGCCTTCCTGGAGCTTTAAAGGCTCCTTCAGCCTGATGTCTTCGGGAACAGTCTGGTTGATCAGTTCCTCGATGGAAGATACCCCTATTGCCTGGAGCATTTGCCGGATCTCGCCCTCGCGCGGGCCAATGTGTCGGTTTACAAAACGGTCGTGAGACATCTGTCAATTATTTTGATTAATTGTTTGCAAGTATAATCGTATGCCAATGGGTAAAAAATGATTTTAAACCATCATCTGTTATTATAGCAATATCATTAAAAAAGAAATGTTGGTACCAATACCTCTGCTCAGGTCAGAAACGGATTGGATTGTTTTTCGAATCCCAGGGTAGTCTCCGGTCCATGACCACAATAAACCTTTGTTTCGTCGGGCAATTCAAACAATTTGTTCTTTATTGATGAAACCAGTTTGTTGTAATCGCCTCCAGGCAAATCGCTCCGGCCAATGCTTCCATAAAAAAGCACATCTCCGGCAATTAATATTTTTTCTTCTTTTGAATAAAATACAACATGCCCCGGCGAATGCCCAGGTATATGAATAATCTGAAACGAGGTATTCCCGAACTTCAATTCCTCATTTTCCTGGAAAAACGAATCGGGAGCTGTAACCTGGTCCATTTCAAATCCAAATAACTTCCCCTGTTCAACCGCGTTTGCTATCCAAAAGGCATCATCGGGATGGGCTTTAAACGGTATATTGAACTCTTTCCGGATTGATTCAACACCCATTAAATGATCGAAATGACAATGGGTATTGGCAATATACACAGGCTTCAACCCATTAACAGCCAGATATTCTCTTATTTCGACGTATTCGTCTTCAAAATAAAAGCCCGGGTCGATAAATATACACTGGCCTGTTTCATCCGAAACAATAAATGAATTTTCCTGAAGGGGATTAACTGCGAACTTTTTTATCTTGAGCATACATTAATGATTTACTTTTCCTTTTAAAAGAGGAACAAAAACAAACCCCCCATGTTTTTCAGTTTTATATTCTTCTTCTGAAATTCGAACAATCACCAACATCTCTTGTCGGGTTTCGTTACCCACAGGAATAACCAACCGGCCTCCGATTTTAAGTTGTTCTTTAAGAACCGGAGGCACTTCGGGGGCACCTGCTGTAACAAGAATTTTATCGAAAGGCGCAAAACTGGGAAGGCCTTCATATCCATCACCAAAGAAGAATGCAGGTTGGTAACCAATTTCAGGCAGAAAAGACTGCACTTTCTGAAACAGCTCTTTTTGCCGTTCAATTGTAAAAACCCTTGCCCCCAACTCAACAAGTACGGCTGCCTGGTATCCCGATCCGGTACCTACTTCCATCACCTTGTCGTTCTCCTGAACCTGTAAAAGGCTGGTTTGAAATGCCACAGTATAGGGCTGAGAAATGGTTTGCCCTGCTCCTATGGGAAAAGCCTGGTCTTTATAAGCAAATTTTAAAAAAGAACTTTCCATAAACAAATGCCTGGGCACTTTCCCTATGGCAGCAAGCACTTTTTCATCCTTTATCCCTTTAATTTTTAAAGCGTCCACCAACTTTTTTCTCATTCCCTGATGCCTCAGATCATCATTTCCTGTCATCTTTTTTTACTTATAAATGCAAAAATACAGAACCTATTTGATAGTTGAGGGTTCATTACTTACAATATTAACATATAAAGTTGATAAATTCATTCGCCAGTAAATAAAAAGAGGCCTTCATAGTTTTTATATTTGCGATATGCTGAACGTTGGATTAATAGGAGACATTAAGTTGCTGGAGCCTTTCACCCAAAAGGCTCAGCAAAACCCGGCAATAAACATTACGGGTAAATCATCAGTGGGAACACAACCCAAACCGGGCAGTTTCAGGTTGCAACCCCCCGAGTTCAACCGCATTGAGCTGATCGAACGATCCGATGCATTGCTCATCAACCGGTTTTCATTGCTGCCTTTCAATCTTCTGTGCGAAATGGTAAAAAAATCGAAACATATATTTGCTGCCAGCTATCCGGACCTTACACCCGCACAAATCAGTCAGCTGGCTAAACTGGCACAGGAAGCAAAAACGGTGATCCAGGTGGCCAATCCCTTTTATTACCTCCCAGGAATCCAATGGTTGGTTAAAAACCTGAAAAAACTGGTCTACATCGATGTACAATATTTCAGCAACCACATTCCTAAAGAAAATATATTGCTTCAACTGCTATTAATGTTAAAAGACATTACAGGAACTCTACCAAAAAAAATTGGAGCTGTATTGTTTAATTCAACATCCGCAAATCTGACATTCAACAATGTGCAGCTCGATTTTGGGCAAGGTTCGGTTATTAATCTAAGTTTTGGCAACATTGATGAATCGACCCGGTTCGAAATAAAAGTTTTTATGAACGACCTTTTTACCCGGATTGATTTAGCTAATGAAACGATTCATGTCAACAACCTGCCGGTTGATTCATCGGAATTAGTTAAAGCAGATGAAACCGAATCCTTTTTTGATGCCATTCTTAAAAAGAGAAAAGTTTCAACCGATATCGAAGCCTATTCCAATGCCTTACAATCGGCAACTATGATTCAGGCTAAGCTGGACAGATACAATTCGAATTAAAATAATTTAACTTTTATTGCAATTTTTTAAACGATAAGGCGTTTCTTGTATGCTGTTGCAATTAAAAGAAGGCCCGGACACAACATAACGGTCATTACATGAATAGGAAACTGCAAGTTATCAAGTACCTGGTTCTGGATTATCTGGCTGCAGCCATTAGCTGGACCCTATTTTTCATATACCGCAAAGCAGTTATTGAGCCGCAGAGATTTGGCATTGATATTCCAATAGAATTCAACATGCAATATTTCATGGGATTAATTATAATTCCATGTTTATGGATATTGTTTTACTATGTTACGGGTTTCTACGATAACATTTACCGCAGGTCGCGCCTGCTGGAACTGGGACAAACATTCATAACCTCACTTGCCGGGGTGGTTGTTGTATTTTTTGCACTTATCCTGGACGATTATGTTGAAAGCTACAGGAATTACTACCAGTTGTTTTTCACCCTTTTCGGGATGCATTTCGGGTTGACCTATTTCTTTCGGCTGCTGATAACCTCCCGCACGATCCAGCGAATACATAAACGGGAGATTGGATTTAATACTTTACTTATCGGAAGCAATGAGAAAGCAAAGAAACTGTTCGGGGAAATGGTTAACCAGAAACATCCGGCAGGGAATCTTTTTGTTGGCTATGTGGGGGTTGAAAACAACGACGACCAGATTCTTGGACAATACCTGCCCCAGCTGGGAAAACTGAATAACCTGCAGGAAATTATTCAAAAACATAACATCGAGGAGGTCATTATCGCTGTTGAAACCCGCGAACAGGAAAAACTGAACAGTATTCTGACTGTACTTGAAAACCAACAGGTAACAATATGGGGAATCCCCGATTTATACGATTTTCTTTCAGGCACTGTTAAAACAACGGGAATTTACGGCAGCCCACTTATTAAAATATCAAACGGGCTGATGCCCAAATGGCAGGCCAATCTGAAAAGGCTGCTTGATGTATTTTTATCGATTATAGCTATTATCCTGTTTTTACCGGTTTTTATCCTTTTGGCAATCATGATAAAACACTCATCAACAGGGCCCGTCATCTATAAACAGGAACGCATTGGCCGTTTCGGGAAGCCTTTTTATATATACAAACTAAGAAGCATGGTTCAGGATGCCGAAAATGGAGTTCCTTCATTGTCGTGTGAAAACGATGAACGCATAACCAAAGTGGGACGTTTTTTAAGAAAAACACACCTCGATGAAATCCCGCAGTTTATTAATGTTATTAAGGGCGATATGTCGTTGGTAGGGCCGCGCCCTGAGCGTCGTTATTTTATCGAGCAAATTGTAAAAATTGCCCCCCATTATACCCACCTGCATAAAATCAGGCCCGGAATTACTTCATGGGGCCAGGTAAAATACGGATATGCATCAAATCTTGATGAAATGCTTGAACGGCTTCCTTACGATATGATGTACCTGAAAAACATTTCGCTGTATGTCGACATAAAAATATTGATCTACACAATCATGGTCAGTTTAAAGGCCAACGGCAAATAAATTACAACACCGAAACTCACCCGGAATATCACTTTTTACTGACCGGACATAACTTTACCATTATGTACATTCGTGCCTAATTTCACACGATACAGCAAAAAGCTGCTGTTCATATGATGCGGCCTGTATTCAACTTTATAAAATCCACCTGCTGTAACGGGCTGGTCAAAAACATTCTTTACCAACCGGCCTGCTGCATCAAATAAATCAATCCGGGCATCAGCCGACTCCGTTGCAGTAAATTCAAAATATAATTTTTCGATAAACGGATTTGGATAAACCGTCACAAACGATGACTTCACTAAATATATTCCCGTTGCCACTTCATCCTCTGCTTCGGAACCTATGTAGGTATTGTCTTCACCAAAAGTGGCAGAGAGGACATAATTCTCGTTTATTGCATCCTCCACACTCAATACAACCCTTGCCACTCCCTCATCATCGGTTATTGCCGTTGCCGTGGTAGTATCAACAGCAATTGCAATTGTTTTACCTTCAATGCCATTACCGAGCAGATCGTCCCTTAACATGGCTTCAATATGTACCTCACTGGTTTCCTGGTCAAACTCCATGTCAAGGATAACAAGGGTGGTCGGCCTTTTCTTTATTTCTATTACCGATATACAGGAAGAACTGTTGCCTGCACCGTCTGCCGCCTGCCATTCAATTTCGTGCTCCCCTGCCATCATGCTGAATCCTGCCAGGGAAATGCCCCTGCTGTCGCTTGTTCCAATAACGGTAAATTCAAAAGTTTCAATGTCGCAATTATCGGCAACCTGGGCATCCAGAGCAGCTCCTTCGGCGATGTATGTCTCCCAATAAGGCTGGAGGTACTCTGAATAAGTGCCGGTACAGGAAATTACCGGAGCCAGATTATCGGTAACCGTTACAACTGCCCTGCAGGAGGAAGTGTTTCCGTTGTTATCGGAAATGGTAAGTTCAACAGTATTCTCTCCAACATCCCCGCATGTAAAGGAATCAATATCCAATGTCATCGATGCGATTCCACAGGCATCGTGCGAGCCGTTATCTATGTCTGCTGCTTCAATGCCAACCTTTCCTGAGGCATCGGGTGACACCTCAATGTCGCGGCAAATCACTACCGGTGCGATGGTGTCGTACACGGTTACAGCTGCGGTGCAGACCGAGGTATTTCCATTAATATCGGTAACAGTCAGCTCTACAGTATTTTCACCAATATTTTCACAGGTAAAATTCATAACATTCAGGGTTGCTGACTCCATACCACAGGCATCAGACGACCCGTTTTCCACATCTGTAACATCAATTACAGCATTCCCTGAAGCATCAAGGAATACTTCAATATCCCTGCAAACAGCCACCGGAGCAATGGTATCGGCAACAGTTACAACTGAAGTACATGAAGCTGTATTGCCATTTGCGTCGGTTCCCGTCAGTATAATACTGGTTTCACCAATATCTTCACAGGAGAATTCGCTCTTGCTTAAAGTAAGTTCAATGCCATCGCCGGTACTTACGTTATCGACAGCAGCCGGTTCAAGGGCTGCATGCCCGTTTTCATCAAGATATACGGTAACTTTATTACATCGGACCACAGGAACAGCCAGGTTTTTAAGCTGAATCAAGCCTCCGTTTACAGGGTTCGAACCACTCACTTCCTGGAATTCCAAAACCTGGGAGGCAGTTTTAGCTTCCAGGTCAATTTCGAAGATTCCTCCGGTAAAATCAGTTGCCCTGAACCAGATAACTCCGCTATCCATTGCGTACAGTTTCCCGCTTGATGCATGAAGCAACTTTCCTGACAAAACATGTATATATCCTTCATCGAATTCCAATTCAGTTACCGAATAGGATTTGTCATCCGGATTGAAAGTAAATACAGAAGAGCCTCTTTCAGAGTATCCATGCAGTGCATTATCATTTCCAGTGGTAAGATTTGAAGGGCAAAAATTCAGGTTATTTTCCTGAAAGTCGATCACGGTGATATAATCACCCGATTCGGTACTGTATTCAAACAGCACCCCCTGGTCGTACATTCCTCCTTTGGAAGTTGTTCCGTATATTCGTCCGTTCAGGTGAGCAACAAGGGAATTGGGAAACGGTTGCCCGCCGGTATGATCACCCTCAAAATCGAGCAGCTTTTTAAATGTGCCATTGCCTGTATCAAATTCAAATAAAACACCTTGGTTGAATTCTCCTCCCATGGTGGTTATGCCATAGAGTCTGCCGTTTGCTGCTTCAACAAGCGGTCCTTCGGGATGCTTTCCATTGGTGTCGCTAAAATCAGTAAGTTTTATACACTTCCCGGTGGTGGCATCCAATTCAAACAGCACCCCCTGATCAAAGGCCCCACCTCGGGTTGTGGTTCCATAGAGTTTCAGGTTATTCCCCTGAACCAGTCCTGCATTTGGTCTGGAACCAATTGTTTTTGCTTCAAAGTCAAGTATTTTTTCCAAAGTGTAATCAACAGGATCAAACCTGAATATTGTACCATAGTCGTATTTCCCGCCGGTGTAAGTAACTCCGTAAAGCATACCATCTTCTGCCTGCAACAGGTTTCCATGAGGAAAATCGCCGGTAGCTATTCCTGAATAGGTAAAATGTTTTTCATATTTGCCATCCGACGGATTATACTCATACAGGTAATTTATGTTTTTTATATCGTTCATGGTACCTGTAAATCCAAAATACAGGTTGCCATTCGATGCGAATATCAATGAATTGGGACGTGACTGCATCTCCCTTGGATAAACTTCCGGTGCGCCTGCAATTTCACAGATGTCGCTTACAGGGTCGTATTCAAAAAGGGCATCCCCATACTGATAGTAAGGATCAACTAACCCATACAATCTCCCATTGGCAGCTTCAACCAAACTGCCGTACGGATGGGATCCGCTTTCTGCACCGCCTGTAAACTCATATTTAACATCAAACGCCCCGGTCACGGCATCATACTCAAACAGCGCACCCTGGTTATAGCTGCCACCAAAAGGGGTTAAACCGTATAGTTTTCCATCCGTAGCTTCTGTCAGGTTGCCATGAGGGTTACGACCCGTTTCCTCCCCGTTAAAATGAAATACGACTTCATATGCTTGCTCTGCAGGCATAATTTTAAATATAACACCATGATCGTTATTGCCTCCCCATCGGGTCATTCCATAAAACACACCCTCCCGAAACTCTGTTAATCCACCCATTGGGTGGGTCCCTGATTCGTTATCATTAAAATCAAATAACTTTAGAAATTCGTTTGTGCTGGAATCGTATGAAAAGATCACCCCTGCATCGTATTCACCACCCATAGAGGTCATTCCATAAAACCTGCCATCGGACCCCTGGATAAGATTTCCCAACGGCTCGCTCCCCGTATAGCTGCCATCAAAATCAAATAATTTTACAAATTCATGGGTCACAGGATCAAATTTAAAAATTATCCCATTATCATAATTCCCACCATTAACAGTCATCCCATAAAATTTTCCATCCTTGGCATGGTACATTTTACCGGCTCCGTCTTTCCCATTTTCCTTTCCGTTGAAATCAACGAGTTTGGTAAACCCTCCGGTAGCAGCTTCAAACTGATAAATAATGCCATAATCGTACTTTCCCCCGGCTGCAGACATTCCATAAAAAACCCCTTCCTCATACTCAGTCATTCCTCCTTCAGGCGAACGCACTGTCTCGAATGAGAACACCACCTCACGGTTGGAACCATTTTCATCCATTTTAAATATTACTCCTTTTTGATAAGTCCCGCCATATTTGGTCATACCCCAAATTTCCTGGGAAAGCGATTCGTATTGAAATGATAAAATTAATGCCAGGGTTAGAGTCGAAAGCAGTGTGGTTTTCATGTGTTTGCTTTGTATTATTGGTTTAATGCTTCAGAAAAATTTAATGCAGGCCTGAACTCCAGAGTTTATCGCTGCAGCCAGCTACCCATGATAAATAATTGCTGATGTACTCAAAAATATCATCTTCTGTTGTTAGCGAAACAAGCCGAAGCAGCAAATTGTTGAACCGGATTTGATGTCTTTACCAATTAATTTTAAGTTGGGAAAATGCTTCCGAGGATAAGAATATCATTCATTTAACTGCAAAATAACCAACACCATGAATGATCAGGCCGAGTACCCTTTCCTCATTTTAGATGATTTGAAAAGTGTAAAGCGGAAAAAGAAAAAGTTACCGGGGCAAAAAAAAAGAATAGGGCTACTGACTGCCCATCAGCGACACCTTTGCCAACTCCTTGTAAAGGGGTCCTTCAGGGGTCAGATGGCTTTGATAATAAATAATCTGGTCGGCAGTCACAAGTTGAAACTTCATATGTTGGGACTTGGCAACAGCTTCATAAAAAGCTGTTTTATTCCTTAGAAATTTTATACGTGCAAGTGTCAGATGGGGATTAAAGGGCCGTGTTTCCTTTTGAAAACCGATCGAAGCCATGCGTGCGTCAATTTCTTCTGCTAAGAATCTCAGGGTCTTTTCATCTTGAATAGCAACAAAAAGCACCCGGGGCATTCCACGGTTATTAAAATAACCTAACCCCTTTAAGCAACAGGACACAGGTTGTTGCATGGCAGCTAAACCTGCCAAGCTATTTTTCACATGCGCTGCCTGCTCAACTGAAGTATCTCCCAGAAACTTTAAGGTAAGGTGCAGATTCTGCCCATCCAGCCATTTTATTTGTTCTTTTGAAAACTCTTTTTTTAACTGGGCAACTTTTTGAAGCAATGCCGTTTCAGGTTTTATTTTAATAGCGATAAAGGTGCGCATAGTTGCGTACTAGAGATAACCTACCTCAATTAGCCGAACAACTTCCTCGAGCATTTGGTCTTCACCATGAGGTTCATATCCCGTTTTCAGATTACTGCCAAACAACCGGGCGATACCCTGCCAGAAAGTTGCCGATACACCCCCTCTGAAATCCTTAATAAGTTCATAGGAGGTATGACTTGTTTCACGGTCGATGAGCTTAATTAATATTTTACCTTCAGAAAGGGTCATTCGCTTCAGATCGTCTTTATACTCGTCGAGTAATTGTTGCTCAAGATCTTTCATCATTTTGCGCTTTTCCTTATCGCTTTCGAGTGCAAGGTATTTGGGTTCATACTCATCGAGCATTTCACCGGCAAGCTGGGCATATGGGTACACCTTTTTTACTTTATCCATAAACCGGCCATAGCGTTTTTCCTGACGGCTGTTTTTAAAATCCCTCGGGGGTACAACTGTGATTTCAATTAAATTCCTGTGAATAATAGTATCTCCGTTATGAACGAAACCCATCATAACAGAAGAATCTCGTTCCTGAGCGAAAGCACCATTCATATAAAAAACAATAAACACAAATCCAAAAAAAAGCAACTTCCAACTTCTCATTCAACGTGTAATTTCAGGTAAAACTTTTAACTTTCATCCAACATCACTCAGGCAGCTATTTTTCCCTCATTCAATATTTTATACAAATTTACTTAAAAACGCCAGGTACGAATAACGCCTACTGATATAATTCATGTCTATTATTCCAAACGAAGAATTTCCATTGTAATTATAACAAGTGCAAAGTTTATATCTTTGTGCGAATTATACAACTTTTACCCGATAAATGAAATCATTTATAAATTCAGAATTTGGGAAGCTGGAAGGTGTAATTGTGCACACACCCGGATCGGAAGTAGAAAACATGACACCTGAAAATGCAGAGCGTGCCTTATACAGCGACATACTTAACCTGTCGATTGCCTCAAATGAATACAATCAGTTGGCGGGTGTTTTAAAAAAAACAGCGGAAGTCTTCGAAATTAAGCAAATGCTGGAGGAAATGCTGGATAATCCCATTGCAAGGACAAGGCTTTTGCAGGAAATATGCAATCATGAGGGGCTTACAGAAATGTTTGATTCCCTGTTGGAACGGAATTCCCGGGAGCTTTCCGGAATGTTAATCGAAGGCATAGCCCTGGAGCGAAACAATTTAACAAATTACCTCAGCCAGGAAAGGTTTCTGTTACGTCCGCTTCATAATTTGTTTTTCACCCGCGATGCCGCTATGGGAATGAACGGCAGCATGCTTATTGGACGTATGGCAAACCGCGTTCGTGAAAGGGAATCGATGATTGTTGAAGCAATTTTCAACTTTCATCCATCCATTGAAACTACTACTATAAATCCAATCAGGCCGATGCAGGGATTACCTGCCGATGCCAATGCCACCCTTGAGGGAGGCGACTTCCTGGTTATCCGCGACGATGTCTTTGTTATTGGAGCCGGAATGAGAACCAGCACCCAGGGAATTGATTTTATACTGGAAATTTTGAAAGGTTATAAAGAAGGCAATTATCATGTGATTGTACAGGAACTGCCATCAAAACCAGAATCCTTCATCCACCTGGATATGGTATTCACCTGCCTCGACAAGGATTCATGCATGGTTTATGACCCTGTAGTATACAGCATGAGCCGCTATAAAACAATTCATATCCATATAAATAACGGCAAGGTTAAAATAAGTGAGGAGCCAAACATCCTGCAGGCACTTAAAAAATTGGGCATCGATCTGAAACCCGTTTTTTGCGGAGGTCAAAAAGATCAATGGATTCAGGAAAGGGAACAGTGGCACAGCGGTGCGAACTTTTTTGCTTTTGAGCCAGGAAAAATAATAGGATATGAACGCAATGTGAATACCCTTGAGGAATTGAACAGGAATGGTTTCGAAATCATTAAAGCTGATGACATCATCAACGACAAGGTTAATCTGAAAGATTATAACAGATGCGTGGTAACTATTGCAGGTTCAGAGCTTGCCCGCGGGGGAGGTGGCGCACGCTGTATGACCTTGCCAATCAGAAGAAAAGAAGTAATCTGGTAACAATTCCCGCTAAATACTAATATTTGTCTACCTTCATATAGTCCAATGCGAAAGCTAAAAATCAATGAATTAAACCGCATGTCGGCTGAGGAATACAAAACAGCTGAAAAAACGCCAATTACAGTTATCCTTGACAATATACGCAGCTGCAATAATACAGGCTCGGTATTTCGAACCTCCGATGCCTTGCTTCTGGAGAAAATATACCTGTGCGGAATAACCGCCACACCTCCCAATAAGGAAATCCATAAAACTGCACTGGATGCCGAGAAAACAGTCGATTGGGAATATGTTGAAAAAACCGAAGATGTAGTGATCCGGCTTCAGGAAAGAGGCTACCTGGTTTATGCTGTTGAACAGGTAAAGGGCAGTATATTACTGCCCGACTTTCAACCACCGGAAAATAAACACCTGGCTTTTGTATTTGGTAACGAGGTAAAAGGTGTTCAGCAAAAAGTAATTGATATTTGCAATGACTCAATTGAAATCCCGCAATACGGAACAAAACATTCATTCAATATTTCGGTAAGCGCCGGCATCGTGCTTTGGGATGTATTTCAAAAAATGGTTCAGCAATAACCGATTACTACCACAGTACCTCCTACCGGATTATAAAAATTTGCCCCTGCAATGCTGAGGCCGCATACAGTTCAGCTTTTCAGGAAAAACAAGTTTATTTCTTATGATTTAAGAAGCAAAGGTTACAGGAAAGGTGCAAAAAAAGGCTACAACAAAAATAAAAATTTCTTAAATTTACTCCTGAACCAAAATATTGGCGAAAATGGCTAACCCAAAGGTAGTTCCCGAAGAATTTCTGCATTTTATATGGGAATACAAGTTATTCTTTCGCGAAAACCTGCATACAATAAAAGGAGAACCACTGGAAGTTTTAAACTCCGGCCGACGTAATACGAATTCAGGCCCCGACTTTTTTAATGCCAAAATAAATATAAACGGCACCATTTGGGCCGGTAATGTTGAAATTCATAAAAAAGCATCTGACTGGGATAAGCATAACCATTCGGTTGACAAAGCCTATGGAAATGTAATATTGCATGTAGTTGAACAGGCCGATAAACAGATTCTAAGGGAAAATAAAACAGAAATTGCCACTATTGAGCTTGCCTGGCCAGAGCAATACACAAAGAATTACCAAAAACTTTTGGAAGCAAATTCATGGATTGCCTGCCAGGAGGAATTTCATACAGTTGATCCGGTTATGCTCCGGCTGGGCTTCAATCGTCTGATGATTGAAAGGCTGGAAGATAAAACAGGAGAAATTATGCTTCGCCTGAAACAAAATAAGGAAAACTGGAACGAAACCTTTTATCAAATGCTGGCACGTATGTTTGGGTTTAAGGTGAATGCTGCACCTTTTGAATTGCTTGCCCGCACTGTACCCGAAAAACTACTGGCAAAACATAAAAACAACCTTTTTCAACTGGAGGCAATGCTGTTTGGTTCATCAGGGTTACTCCACGAAGAACTTTTTGGAGATGAATACTTTATGCAACTGCGCAATGAATTTGGGTTCCTTTCCAAAAAATATAAACTGGGAATAATAGAGGGACACCTATGGAAGTTTATGCGAATGCGTCCGGTGAATTTTCCTACAATCCGCATCTCACAGCTTGCTAAACTTAGTTACAGGTCGCAGAATCTTTTTGCAAAAATTATTGAATGTACCAAACTGGATGATTTAAGAAAATTATTTGAAGTGAAAGCATCGGAATACTGGGATTCTCACTACCGCTTTAATAAACCCGCACCGGCATGCTATTCTAAAGAGCTGGGCGAAGACTCAATAAACACCCTTATTATAAATGTGATCATTCCATTTCTTTTTGTCTACGGGGAAAAGCAAAACCAGCACCACCTGAAAAACCGGGCCTTAAATTTTCTGGAAGATTTACCTCCCGAGAACAACTCAATCATAAGAAATTGGAATGCCCTTGGCGTTCATGCCCGATCGGCTTTTGAAACGCAGGCTTTGTTGCAACTAAAAAACAAACACTGTGAAAAAAGAAAATGCCTGAGTTGTTCGATTGGCAATAAACTTGTTAAACATATTCAAAATATTAAACCTGTTTGCTAGGATGAAAACAACTCGGCAGCCAGATTTACCTGCTCAGGGTCACCTAACACATAAGCAATATCATCCTTGACAAACCTGGTTCTTAAAGTAGGATGTTCGATTATGTCATCTCCTCTTTTTACTGCAAGCAAAGTCACTCCTGCTTTTTTCCTTAAATCGGTCTCGCCAAGTGTTTTATTTTCAACAAATGAATTTTCCTCCACCGATAGTGCCGAAATGTTGACATTCTTTAATTCATCAAGAATGGAAGGCTGATTGACCATATCTTTTTCCGAAAATTCCCCCAGGTTCATGCTTCGGATATGGGCCAGCATCCTGTTTATTTCTTTCTGCGGATAAAGCCTTTTCATTAAAACCCGTTGAAAAAAATCAATTGCAATTTCGAACCTCTCAGGGTAAATTTGGTCTGCCCCCAGATGAAAATACTGTTCCATATTATCGACACTACGTATGCGCGCAATTACAAATACCCTGCTATTCAGGGCTTTCACCCGCTCAATGATGGCCATGGCCGGTACAATGTCTCCAATCGAAACTACAACTATATCGGCCGTATCCACATGAGCCTTTAACAGTATGGGTTCATTCACCGCATCTCCGTATACAACAGGATCCCCGGCAATTAACTTGTCCCTTACAATTACCGGATCAAAAACAATTGACACATGCTGCAGTCCATAATGTTTTGCCATAATCGACAGTTTAAGTGCGGTCGAATCCTTCCCAATGATAACCAGGTGGTTAGTTAATTCTGGTATTGAAACTTCCTTAAGGGGAAAGATTCCTTTTACCAAAAATCCGGGCAGCGGAAATCTGAGGAACCAGTTTGCCAGAGGTATCGAACCTTTCATCAGCAAAGGCATCGCTGCCATTGTGATTACAGTAATTGCCAAAAACAACTGGTACTGAGTTGGTGAAAGAATGCCATAATCAAATCCGGCCTTCCCTAATATAAAGGAAAATTCACCTACCTGTCCCACTGCAAAACCGATGATTATAATCCCCCGAAAAGTGTGACCAAGCATAAACCCTACTCCCGAAGCAATAAGAGCTTTGAAAAACAAAACCAGCAATACACTTCCGGCAACAAGCAACAGGTTTTCGGTGATAAAGGAAAGGTTAAGCAACATGCCGATCGATACAAAAAAGAAACTGACAAATATATTTTTAAACGGGATAAAATTCCCAAATGTATTATGGCTGTATTCCGAATCCGACAACATTAATCCTGCTAAAAAGGCACCAAAGGCAAGTGACATGCCTAAGGTATAGGTGAGCAGTGCAACCCCAAAAACCATCAACATGACTGCCATTATAAACAACTCCTGGTTTTTGGTTAATGCTATCGCATGCAATATCTTTGGAAATAACCACCGGTTTCCTACATACACAAAAGTGATTATTCCGGTTGCTTTTATAAGTAAAATAAACAACTCGCTCCCCAATTCAACATCCGGATTACCTAACAAATTAGCCAATAGCAACAAAGGCACCAACAACAAATCCTGGAAGATGGAAATCCCAAGCACCGTTTGCCCATAATTGGAACTTACCTCCGATCGTTCCTGGAGCACCTTTAAAATAAGGGTAGTACTACTTATTGCTATTAAAAACCCGATTAAAAGGCTACTCCTCCAATCCATACCATATACGATCGCCAGAAAATAAAATACAACGGCCGTTACAGCTACCTGGGTGAACCCTCCCAAAAAAACTGTTTTCCGGATTTTCACAAGCTGTTTTAATGAAAGTTCTATGCCCAGGGTAAACAATAAAAAAATAACCCCGACTTCAGCCAACGCCTCGATGTTCTCCATATCAGCAACTAAACCCAACAGGTAAGGGCCCGCAACTACTCCTGTCAGCAGGTATCCTACAACTGTGGGTATTTTGAGATGCGTAAACAGCAGGTTAACAAAAGTGGCAAGAGCAAAAATTATGACAACATCCATTAATATAGAAAGCTCCATGAACAGCTATTTTTTTGTAAAAAACAATTTAGTTCTTTTTATGGAGTATAGCATATAAAGAAAACAAAAAAGCCCCTTATAGAATAAGACGCTTGTACATTTTTTTTGGA
>OBJA01001095.1_pt1 | contig 19928 bp, 12 predicted proteins | sample 1519751 | NCBI WGS metagenome assembly OBJA01 (sample SAMEA3881238, study PRJEB22517) | soil metagenome | biome: lake sediment; feature: soda lake sediment; material: sediment, water from around vicinity | place: India | collected 2013-12-23 | depth 3 m
GTCAAACATAACGTTCAAATTATTTGACAATGACACTTCTGTTGTCCTTAAGCCTACTGTCAGCGTCATACCAGGTGACACTGCAACAGTTCTGTGGCAGGAGTGGAGCTATTCTCAGAGCCTTATCCTTAACACTTCTGCTTCCGGTGCGAATGTCATGGAGGACGTATACAACTTTCCTGTACTCATAAGACTTTCTGAAACAACATTCAACTTTAACCAGAGTCATCCTGATGGCAAAGACCTCCGTTTTACCTCATCACAAGGTACAATACTTTCCCATGAAATTGAGTTATGGGACCCAACAGATAAGCAGGCATCGATATGGGTTAAAGTAGACACCATTTTTGGAAACAATGGATTGCAATCAATAAGGATGCATTGGGGGAATCAGGATGCGACCAGTCTTAAACCAAAGGAAATGGTGTTTGATACAGCCGATGGTTTTGAAGGAGTGTGGCATCTTGGTTCAGCTGATACAAACCTGATTCTCGATGCGACAGCGAATCACTTTAACGGTGTTTCTCCTGATGGGACAGCACCACTACCAGGCGGAGGAATAATTGGTACCTGCCGGGTTTTCGATGGTATTGATGATTTTATTTCAATGCCAAACACTTCTAACAGCAGGTTGAGCTTTCCGGAGGATGGCTATTTTACTGTAAGTGTCTGGGTTTATCTTGATGATCTCGATACTATGTCACACCTGATTATTGCCAAAGGATACGAGCAGTATTTTTTACGCTTTACATATTTTCCTTCAAATACCCCACTATGGGAATTTTCCCAATTCTCTGCACTAAGTAGTTGGCAGGCATGTACAACCAGGGCATATTCGCGACAATGGTCACTTTTAACCGGGGTCAGAGCTGGTGACAAACATCTGCTGTACCTTGATGGTACTCTTATTGACAGTACTCCTAATACGTATGTTTCCTCAAGCCTATCCCGCAGTACATCACATGATGTTACCATCGGTCGATTCAATGAGTTGGTTACGCTGCCAAATGACACAAGCAGTTACTGTTATTTTAGAGGCATGATTGATGAAGTCAGGATCGAACGTGGGGCACGCAGTGATGCATGGATCAGGCTTTGTTATATGAATCAGCGAAAAGATGACAAACTGGTAGAATTCACCAACATGCCATAGGCTATGGTGATAACATGCATGCCGCAACCTATACCGATGAAAGGGAGGCCTTTATGGTGTGCCGGAAAGTTGTATGTCTAATTATTTTGACTGGAACTATTTTGCATGCGCAAAATACTGCTATCAGCGGAAAAGTCACTGACCAGAGCGGAAATGCAATTGGCGGTGCCATAGTCAGTCTCGAGTCACGCAACCTGTCAACCACCACTGATTCTCATGGTACCTATTCTCTTAACGCATCTGTTGTGAAGAGTAATCCTGTTCATGTGATTAAAAATTCAGTATACCTGAAAAACAACACAATCACAGTAGAATTGGCAAAACCAGCTCATGTATCAATTGAACTATTTGACATGAATGGTAAACTTCTGAATAGGTATATTGATGCAAAATCATCATCATGCTCATTCCGACTGGAAAATAGTAATCGAATCTCCTCTGGTAAAACGATGCTGGTCCGTGTCTCTATCGACAAGCATAGTACTTCTTTTCGCTATACCCCATTAATGAGTAGCTTCACTGTACTTGCCTCACCAGTGTCTCACAGTTCTGGCTATATGCCAAAATTGCAGGCAGCTCTCGATTCTCTGCGAGCCTCTGCATTAGGTTACAAAACAAAACACGTCCCTATCTCTTCCTATGAAGGAACTTTTGATATAATCCTCGAGAGCGAATATGCCGGGGATTGTACACCATCTACTGTCGTGAACATGCGTGTTTCAGGCAGCGGGCCTCACTCTGTGACTGTTGAAACCAATTCAGACCCTGGAATCAACGAAGGTACTATTTATCGGCCTACAGATCTGGGACCGGGGAAAAAGTATCCTATCTTTGTGTGGGGCGAAGGTGCCTGTTCCAGAGATGGAAATTCCAATTCCGCAGCCATGGCAGAAATCGCTTCTCATGGTTACCTTGTAATTGCAGATGGTACCCCGGGTGGTTCAGGTTCCCGCCCCATGAATGCCTCAGACATTGTTGGCATGGGGAAACCAATGCTTGCCTATATAACGTGGGCGATTTCTGAAAATCGCAAGCCCTGTAGTGCCTACTACCAGAGTCTCGATACCACAAAGATAGGTTCCAACGGATTCTCATGTGGTGGATTGTTGTCAATGGGTACAGCCCATGATCCCCGTATCACAACCTGGGGACTCACCAGCAGTGGCTCTTTTTCTGATAACAGAGCATTCTGGAATACTGTACACACACCTGTTCTGATTTTGGAAGGGCATAAAGATGAAACGGGTGCCTATAATAATGGTCTTAGAGATTATAATGGCATTGCTCCCCTTGGCCATCCGATTATGTTTTTCAGTCATAAAAATTACGGACATGGTGGAGATCTATGGAGCAGAAATGGAGGGGAATTCACCAAAATCAATCTGGCGTGGTTGAACTGGTGGCTCAAAGGTGATAATGGCCCAACAGGAAAGGGTGCTTTGGTTGGTTCAGGATGTACCTATTGCTCAGACAGTAACTGGGAAGTAAAGTCTGCACATTTGCCGTAATTTTCATTGATGCAATTCAACACGTAACAATGAAAGACATCTTTTTCCTGAAGGTGTCTTTCATTATTTGTTCACCCTTCCGGCAGCAAGAATTACATAAAACAGATTGACATTTCATCAATACAGACACTCTTTTTCCAGCTATAGTCTGGTAAACAGACGTTCCATAAATGTGATACTGCATGTTATTCTCATTACATGTTATCCAACGGGTCTGAACTCGCCCTGGCGTTCAAAATGGCTTTTGATCGTAAGACCTCTTTTGTACTACTTTTCATAGTTTATCTGGCTTTAAACAAGTATACTCCAGGGGTGTATGTATCGGTTCCCGGAGACGAGGAATTGTCATAATTGAATGTCAGAGCCTTTACCACTTTTCCGTTCAAAGCATATACCACATTTCTGGTATAACGAGTTGAACGTCTATTGAGAAATTCAGGAGCAGATCGGCAATCCAAAAAGGTAATCTGAGAGGCTGCTGCAATTTGGATAGGGTCTTTAACCGAATGATGCAGGATTTGTGTTGGGTTCCATTTCGCATTGAGGGCTATTTTTTCGGCATCGGTTATGGGGATAACCGTACCATGGCGGGGAGTAAAGTTGAAGGAAATGGGTGTGGGATCTGCTGTGAAGTTTTTCAAATCTGTGCTAATTGCAAACTCATATCTTCCAGACGTATAAACATCATACATCAACACATAGGTAGTAGAGTTGATGAGTTTGAATACACAAGAGCCTTCCACCTGTGCACTGGTAAGCTGGAGATATTTGTCGTACAGAACATATTCTCCGGTAAGCTTGTTGGAATGTGCTGATTTAATACCATTTCCACTTCCTTCGGTTTTAAAAAAAAGGTAGTAAACACTATCTTTGTAAATAATGTCAGCATCGATTGCAGATAAATTCTTATAGGAATAGAGTAGTGCAGGAGCAGTTTCCAGAGCTGTGAAGGAGCTATTTGCATAAGCATAGTAGATTTTATCCGGATCACCTGGTCCTAGTCTCATTGAAAAGTAGACCATGTATTTTCCGACATCCCCGTCAAAAATGACTTGCGGTGCCCAGACGCGATCAGCTCGGGCATATTGAGTGAATGATGTGGGAATATTTACCTTACTCCATTGCCAATCGGTGAGATTGTTTGACTTAAGCATTACGATACCACGATTTGAAGCCCACCCCTGAGCTGAAACCATATCTGTCACCACCATATAGTAGTCATTATTTTCACCCCGCAGGATATGAGGATCGCGGACGCCACCGGTTGCGCTGATCGAGGCGGAGTTGATGACCGGATTGTTATTATTAAGAGCCCTGAACACGTGTCCATCATCACTGGTTGCAAATCGAATTGACTCCTGATCTCCACTATTGCCTGTAAAATAGGTGAATAGATATGATGTAAAAGGCTCGGTAGCCTGTAATGGTATGGACAATAGAACCAGGGCATGTAGCAGTACTTTTGCAGTATTTATACTGTAGAGATAGGACATCTTCACTCTCCCGTTGTGTTACTGAATGATGTATTACGTTTTATGGAGTACTGCGGTGGATAAAAAAACCGCTTCCCTGTGTTCTAACGGTTGAACTTTGCGCTCGGCCGAACAGGTCGTATGCCATTACAGCTGGCGAATTTTTGTTAAACCTGTTTGAAAAGATGATATTCCCATAGAGTTCTCTGTTTGAACAGTTCGATACGGCACTGCTTTTCTCAGGAATGACTTGTACGATTTCGGTATCGACTTTCACAAGTTCCCATTGTTGGCAGGTCTCACCATTGAATTGCCAGTGCTGGACATTTGCCCCGTCATTGGTTTCCGCATAATAAACCTCGAGCAGTCGGTTGTTCTTTTTGTTGACAAAATAATATTCCTGGCTTCCATTTCCAGTCAGCTTCCATTTCTGATTATCTGAATTTCTGTTTGTATATTGGATGACATTGTTATCGGATGTGGTTGCATCGAGCACCATGCCACTGTTACGATTAACTATCTGATAGACTCCATTATCAGTTTTAATCAATATCCAGTGTTGGCTGGAGTTCCCGTTGTCTGAAGCTTGTTGAACATTGGCATTACTTGCCATTGAGGCACCAGCGACATCCAAAAATTTACCACTATGTTTGGCTTTGATTTTATAGAATACATTTTCTTCAAAAGGCGCAGGACCGATTGATTCGACTCCGCTGGTTGTCTGCACAATTTTCCTGATAGATCCATCGGAACTATAATAGAGGTAGTCAATCTGAACAGAGCGTTCCCAGGCGGTTCCACCTGACAAATAATCGGTATGGTATACAAAATACCATGTATCTTTAAAGCAGACGATTCCGGAGTGGTTGGTTCCGGTACCGGCATACGCGTTGATTGTTCCTTTGTATGTCCATGGACCAAGGGGATTTGTGCTTGTGCAGTAATCAATATTTGATGGCCAGTTATTCCCGGAGCTGTTATATGCGGCATACGAGTAGTAGTAGAGACCATTGTGTTTGTGGACCCATGATGCTTCAAAAAAGCGTGTGGTGCCATTTGGTACGCTAATGGCGCCATCAATTTCGATCATATTGCTTTTCAGTTTTGCTTGTCTGTTTACGCGGTCTGTTCCCCAGTAAATGTATCCTTGCCCATCATCATCGATAAATACAGATGGATCGATATTGTCATCTCCCGGACACGCCCCGGAAGTTCTGTTAGAAATCAGTGGTTTACCCAGCGCATCTTTGTATGGTCCCAGGATAGAATCGGCGACTGCAACGCCGATCTCACCAGAATCACAAATATAGAAGTAAAATTTGCCGTTCCGTTCAACACATTGAGCTGCCCATGCCTGTTTTGAATTCAACCACGTAATATCTTTGACTCCCAAAACCTCCCCATGGTCAGTCCAGTTTACCATGTCGCTTGAAGAGAGCACGTGCCACCCGTTTAACGTCCACCCTGCTCCACCTTCATCATGGCCGGTGAAAATGTAGAATCGGTCATTATATACAAGTGGCGCGGGATCTGCAGTGAAGATATGTCGAACCAGCGGATTATCAGCAAAAGAGCTACAAGTAGCTGAAATGATCGAAACTGCCACCGTATTCATCAAAAAAGAGATCTTACTCATGAATTTCCCTCCCGATACTTTTATCTATACAGAAAATACCCTTTTTCGAAAGAACAGATGTATCACTTAGGTTGTTTGTTTTCAAAGGAATGCTTGTTCACGATGTGAACGTTTAGTAGATAATATATAAAAAATAGGTGATCAAAATGAATTAAAATGCATTAAGGAGATAAATAGACTATATTGATAGGAATAAACGAAATGATCCTTAAAAAAAAGTTTAGCAAAAAACAGTAATAAAATAAGTTTAATATGATGAACACAATTTTCGAATATTCTGATTATAGGATATTTTTACAGGATTACCTCTCTTCAGCTAAAACCAAGGGAAAGTTGTTAACCTATGAGGAGCTTGGCAAAAGAGTGGGTTTTTCCTCCAAGGGATTCGTTACGCAGATTATCCAGGGAAAGACGAAAATCCCGAAGGATAAAATCCGTACATTTGGGGAGGCGCTGGAGCTCAGGAAAAATGAACAGGATTATTTTGAATTACTGGTGCTTTTCGGGCAGGCAAAGACTCATCGTGAAAAGAATCAATACTTTCAGGAGTTGGTCTCCCGATTTCTTACCCGCATTCATCATATCGGACCTGACACATATGAATTCTACAGTACGTGGTATTATTCAGCGATCCGTTCGATTCTTGCTTTCTACCCTTTTGACGGTGATTATAAAAAACTTGCGCAGCAGTTGGTTCCTGCAATCACACCCGGGCAGGCAAAACGGGCAATAGAGTTACTGGAGCGACTTTCGCTTATTGTCAAAAAAGATGATGGGCGCTATCATCTGACCAACCGTATTGTATCAACGGGCGATTCTGTGGGTTCTACCGCAGTGGTCAATTTTCAGCAGCAAACCATGGATCTGGCAAAAGAGGCACTGGAGCGGTTTTCTAAAGAGCAACGGGATTCATCCACGCTTACACTGGGGCTTTCTGAGGAGGGGTATCGGGCAGTAGTGGAGAAAATCGCAGCATTACGCAAGGAGCTTCTTGCCATAGCCCGGTTTGACCGGGATATCAACAGAGTTATTCAAGTCAATTTGCATGCATTCCCTCTTTCGAAAATCAGTAAGGAGCAACCATGAAGCTCATTTCGAAACTGATATTCCTTACGATACTTTCGGTTACCCTTCGATGTGCCACGTATAATATAGCAGATCCAGGTGGAGAAGGGAATGGCTCTGAGACAGTTGCCCGAGGGGTCGTAGTGGATAGTATGGGGATTCCCTTAGCCGGCATTCCGGTACACCTACTGCCTGCAAACTACAATCCGGTTGTAGACGACACGTTTCCTGAAGAGTGGCGTACAACTTCAGATGCAAAAGGAGAATACAACTTCAATGGAATCGATGCCGGAACCTATAACGTTGAAGCTGGTGTTTCATCTGGCTGTATGAAAGCCCTTGTCATGGGGATTGAATTGACCAGAGGTAATGAAGAAAAAGACATTGACACAGCCAGGCTACAGAGGACCGGCACTGTTACAATACATCTCAGCGGAATGAGTCCCCGCGTTGGTGATTATGTGTATATATCCGGAACCAATGTGTATACAGTCATTACCGCAGCAGACAGTATAACAGGTAAAGCAATATTAAGAGATATCCCTGCTGGTACATTTTCTGATATAAGCTATGTTACGGCAATCGATTCGCAAAGAAACAATATCTTAGTGGAAACTATTGTAGTTTATCCAGGAGATACACTGGCATCTGTATATGTGGTCTGGAAATACAGCAAAAAAATCTACCTGAATACTGCTGGCTCGGGTGCTGATGTGCAGGAGGACGTGTATGATTTTCCTGTTCTTATCAGATTGGATGAACGGGTATTCGATTTTTCACAGGCAAAGAGTGGAGGTGAAGATATACGTTTTGTGAAATCGGACGGTACACCGCTTCCCTACGAAATTGAAAGGTGGGATTCAAATAGATCGTGTGCTGAGATATGGGTAAAGGTAGACACAGTAAGAGGTGATAACGACCTTCAATGTATAGTCATGCTCTGGGGGAATTCTGAATCAGAAAGTGAATCAGATGGCGGGGCTGTGTTTGATACATCAAGGGGTTTTCAGGGTGTATGGCATTTGGCTGATGAAGGAAACACAACTGTTATGGATGCTACGTATAACTACTATCATGGTACTCCTTATGGAATGAGTGGTGAATCATCGGTCGTAGGTGTGGTTGGCAGGGCTCAGGGGTTCGATGGCGTTTCGAGCCGTATCACAATGCTGAATACATCAAGCAGCAAATTAGACATTTCAGAAAAGGGATACTATTGCATATCGCTCTGGGCATATGCAGATACAATTGATAATGCATGGCATGGAATTGCCGGTAAAGGACACCAGCAGTATTATTTGCAATACAAATGTTTCAACTATGATTCTTCATCATGGGAATTTGTAGAATATCAGAGTCAGACGGGCTGGAACTATAGTGAGTATTTCGTTTCGCCGGGTGATAACAGCAATGCATGGGTGTATGTAACCGGTGTCCGTGATGGAGATAAACAATATCTGTATATTAATGGCGAACTGGTCAGGGACACTGTATTGTTGAATTCAAGTGCATTCGATCGGGTTACCGAAGGAGATTTTACCATAGGGTGTCATTTGCAGGTGGATTTACTCCCAGAGAGCAGGGGTTTTAATTACTTCGCGGGGAAAATAGATGAGGTGAGGGTAATGAGTAGTGTGCCGCGTGCGGAGTGGGTGAAGTTGAGTTACATGAATCAGAGAGAAGACAATAAACTGGTTGTTTTCAGGTGAAGTGGAGACTGGTATGAAAAAAGCTGGGTTGGGCATGTCAGTATTTTGCATAATGATGCTATTAGCTGTATCTTCGGTACAGGCGCAAAGAGATTATGGAGTACATGATCCTTGTAATATTGTCAAAGATGGAGACACCTACTATACGTTTTATACCAGTAATGGGGTAGAATGTGCATACTCTACAGATCTGTGTACGTGGCGCAGAGGAGGGCGGATATTTCCATCGGGATTTCCATCCTGGATTACACAGTATGTACCTGGATTTGGGGGACACTTCTGGGCGCCGGAGGTGATCTATATGAATGGTAAGTGGCATGTCTATTACTCCTGTTCAAGTTTTGGCTCCCGGGAGTCGGCTATTGGTCTTGCAACGTCACCATCGCTAAAAAATCCTCAGTGGCAGGACCATGGAATGGTGGTGTACACTAACAGCTCATCGAATCACAATGCCATAGATGCGGACGTTATGCGCACCAGTGATGGAAAGGTGTATCTGATTTACGGATCATTCTGGAATGGTATAGTCATGACTGAGCTCGATTCTACCACAGGAAAACCCATTAACCGCGCAAACCTCACCTACGTTGCTAATGGAAATCCAGAGGCTGCAGCAGCCATAGAGTATGGTGGCTATTATTACCTGTTTTTCAACCGGGGAAAGTGCTGCAGTGGTGTAAACAGCACGTATGAAATATTTGTGGGAAGGTCTACAAATCCGACCGGACCCTTCTTGGATAAAAATGGTACGAGGACAAGCAGCGGTGGAGGAACGCTTGTGTTGAGTACGCAGGGGAGATTTATTGGACCGGGGCATTTTGGGTATTTTACTGAAAACGGCAGGGAGTATATGTCGTACCACTATTACGATGCTGATCAGAACGGAGCATCGAAACTGAAAATCATTACTCTTTCCTGGAGAGACGGGTGGCCTGTACTAAATACCACTTTTAATCCCTGTAATGCAGAACCTGTAAAGGATTGTGCAGGAGTGGATAATGGAACAGCGTATCTGGACAATTGCGGCTCGTGTGTTGGAGGGACCACAGGGCTGCAGTCCTGCAAGCAGGACTGTAATGGAGTGTGGGGAGGAAGTGCATACACTGATACCTGCGGATTCTGTGTCGAAGGAACAACAGAAATTTCCCCATGCATCGGGTCTATTCAGGGGGAAGAGGCATTTGAATACGATGGCATACTAGAAACCGTTAATGAAGGGTATATCGGAGAGGGTTATTTTAATTTCACCAACGCAACTGGATCCAAAGCTAGCTGGTCACTCTGTGCAGATGAAACTATTCAATCGTCGATTATTTTCCGTTATGCTAATGGCACCAGTGCAACCAGGGCACTTTCAATTTCTGTAAACGAACTGGTACAGCTCAGCGATGTATCCTTTCCCTCTACTGAAACCTGGACAAACTGGAAGGCCAAAGCTGTTTCACTTCAGCTACAGAAAGGAAATAACACTATCACGCTTACATCTGCAGGTTCTGAGGGCGGACCCAATATAGACGCAATCGCATTTTCAAATGAACGCATTGGGAGGTGCATTCCGGTAAATGTAAAAAGAGTCGTGATTCCTGAGGGAAAGAGTATCGCTTTAAGATATGCAAACGGAGCAGTTACTTTTTTTACTGAAAGCGAAAACCATATCAGTCTTCATGTTTATTCCATATCCGGTCGATTGATAAAAACACTCTATTCAGGCAGTGCGAACAAGGGATTGAACAGGATTCTTATCGATCCATCGGTCATTAACTCTGGTGTATGTCTGATGGTACTCTATAGCCAAAATGTAAAGCATACAGAGAGAATCAGTGTCTGGTAATGTGAAAATTGAACGTAGAATAATGTTCGGCCGGGTTCTGAGGTTTACCGTCTATGAGTTGAGTTACTTGCAGGCTACTTCACCGGGACATGAGCAGTGTTCTGGTGTGTTTTGCCCCGGATGAGATGATACTGCCGATTTCGGTGCATAACTTACCAGGGTCATGTTTTGAAATACCTTTTTGAGCGATCGTAAACACGACACTCTTGTCTTTTTCATGAAAAACACCCGTATCAGATTGTGGATGTGTAATTCTACATTTACGTAGTTGGCTGGCTAAAAAGTTACCCCTAAAAGGCCAATGCACGAAGCTGATCTCTATACTGTACATTTACTTAAAACTGGTCTTTATGTAATCGGGACGAAAACAGAAATACAAAATACTTTCTGAATGTAACGGGCCTTCGATTTTTCCGCGAATAATCCTCTTTTCAGTCTACTCTGATAAAATAAAAGATTCTTGTGAGATTGGTAGTGATTCATGTTAGAAAACCTCTTCTGTTTTTGAAAACTTTTCATAAATTGAGCAGAGAAGGCGTTTGGCATAAAAGTTCCTTTATATTTTTTCGGCACATTTCATAAACAATAGGTTTTCAGGAAGATCAGGGTAGGAGGCGTGAATGATACAGAGACTCTTTGTGAGTTGTCTTCAGAGTGTTCTTATGATCATACTCGCTTATTTTCCGACTTTCAGTAAAACAGATCTCCGTGTTTTTCTTCTGAGTGGTCAGTCCAATATGGTCGGAGCAGGTCTTGCTAATGAGCTTCCTGCATACCTTAACAAAACATTTGATAGTGTTCTGGTGTATCTTGCCTCTGAGGGGGATGATACTTCGAAAATTGGCAGGTGGCTTACCCTTGGACCGGGTTTTGGCAATGCAGCGCTTTCGATGGTTCCAAATCCGGGACCGGGGTTCGGGTTAGAGTTATCGATGGGGAAAACACTTGCCGATTCCATGCCGGAAACAAAGTTCGCATTCATAAAGGATGCAGTGTCCGGTTCCTGTCTTAACCACTCCTCAGGGTGGCTGCCGCCAAGTTCCGGCGGCACAACTGGCAGGCTGTATACTAACATGATGCAGCATATCGATGATGCACTCAGTAAAATTGACACTACAAGATATACGCTTTCGATGGCTGGTTTTGTCTGGTTACAGGGAGAGTCAGATGCAATGAACAGGGTAGATGCGCTGGTCTATGAGACAAATTTGACCAATTTGATAAAAGACATTCGCAAAAAGTTCAATACCGACGATCTGCCGGTAATAGTTCCGATGATCGATGTGCAGAGTATCTGGACTTATAATTCGATTATACGTTCAGCTGAGATTGCCGTGTGTGATAAACTCGTGTATGCTGACACTCTGGACACAAAAGGTTTTGAAACCGATGGCGTTCATTACACGACAAATGGAGTAATACGAATAGGTACCATTGCTGCACAGCGCTGGATTTCCATGAAACATAGGGCACACACTAGACCTATCCTACACAGCAGGTCAACTTCAGGGAGTGTGCAAATCGACATTTTCCCTGCTAATCTCCACTGCAGGGTAACCGAAGAGAGAAAAAGACCATTTCACGTTGAGATACGGAACCTGCAGGGACGAGAGATGCTTTCGCAGGTAATGACGGGAAAAGAGTTTTATCTTCCCCGCCCCGGATGCGGAGTCTGGATTGTTTCAGTAAACGGGGTGCATAATCTGATCACTGTTCCATGAGTTTGATTCATGGAGTTCCTCTCTTCGCAATCGAGCAGCACACCTTTTGCGCTACATTCATCCGCTCTTCATCTGGTCGTGAACCCGTTGCACCTGAAGGCAGAATGCCTCAATACGCGCATCAACCAGTTGTGAAAAAGGACTTCCGTCGGTTTCAATGGAAAGAAAGGGGAGGGAGAAACCCGGTGATGGTTTGCCGGTAATCTTTTTGCGGATTTCTGTTGTTCGGTGATTCTGGTAGGCATGCAGGCGAATGGACCGATGGAGATCGCTCCGTGAATGGAGTGGAGAATATCCTTGAAAAAAGATCCCACAACCAGCATTGATTCACCTGTAAACTCCAGATCGAAGAAGTGTCTCCCGTATTTAACAACCGTATTTATATCCACCGGTTCGTAATGGTAGAGGTTTGATTTAGCCATGATCTTTTTTATTCTGAGCTCATAGTGGCGCTGCAGGAGTGTTTTGGCACGGAAAGTAAGGAAATCTTTGCAGCCGAACTGTGCATCGACTATTCCCTTATCTACGTTGTGGTCACAGTAGACAAGCCACTCCAGGACAGGGGAGCGTTTGACAATTATGCCCCGTGATGCGAGCCTGGACACGAGTTCCCCAGAAGAGAAATCATCGCGTCTGACAAAAATCTCTCCCATTATCGAAACGGCAGGTACCTTGTCAATGGTGTTTTTTATGGGAATACGGCCGAGATTTTTTGCTATGCTGTCCAGTAAAGGGTAAAGGTCACCTTTTTCTGGGGATCGGAAAAAGTCGATGATTCGTTTCCACTGTGTTTCGAATTCTTCTCTGGCCTGATTCCAATCACAAGCAATTGCCAGTAGCGCATTTTTAATGTCCTCCATACAATCGGCAATGATAATCGTTTGAATAATGGAGATGGTTTCCGAGAGGCTGAGTCCACCATACCCGTTTTCATTCGATAAGCTCAGCAGAGCTACATTTTGAAGCCGGTTTCGCTCAATAAACTTGTTTAAAAAGACACTGTACTGGGTGAATCTGCAGTTGCCGCCGCATGTGGGCATAAAATAGATCAGTTTTTCATCAGACCTGCGGTTTTGCAGATACCGCAGCAGCCCTCCAGTGGTGAGGATGAGGGGAAGGCATTCTTTGCACGATGTATTAGCACGTCCGGTTTTAAGGACACTCTGGTCGTAAACGGGCAGTGAAGAGGCGTGTATACCTGCCCCTTCAAATACCGATGCAACAAGGCTGCTCGAGAGATTACCCATGGATGGGAAAAGAAGGTGCACTGAGGGATCAGTGAGGCTGTGAATGGTACCCTCAGAGGAGATAAAGTGTGGCTTTTTTGCCCGGTACTCTATCCGGGCAGCTGAAAAGGGTACATGGAGGACATTGCCTTTGGGCATCGAGCGGTATCTTTCCACTATGTCGAGAAACGCCTCGATGCGGGTGTTTACTCCAGCATCTGCGGTGTGACTGTCAAGTTCAAGCGTCAAAGATGGCTTGCTCCCCAGTATATCGCGGAAATAGCCGACCAGAAAGGAATCGGGGCCGCAGGAGAAATTGGTTATATAGACCGCAAAGAGCTGTTTATGATTAGATGTATAGCGGGCGGCTTTCAGAAGATCCCTGCCCGTGGCCCAGTTCATAGGCACTTCTTCGGGTATACTCTGGAAGGGGAGAAAATCCCATGGTACAATGGTAACACCCCTTGAGGCAAACTTTTCCGGAATACCGAGGTTGGCTTCAGGGGCAAATGCATTGTAGGACCTCCCAAAGAGAACTATCCCTATGTGGTCTGGAGTATGCTGGAGTTTATCTATGAACTCCTGCCCCCGCATGTGCATTGCCTGCACATGTGCGTTCATCACTTCAACAGCTTTTGTATACGCCAATCTGCTCTTTGATGTGCTGAAGCCGCATTTTCTTCCTACAGAGATGAAAACAGAGAGTTGTGAGAGGTAACCTTTCGAGAAATCCAGTACAGGAGAGAGTACAGATGATTCTATGTTTTTGAAAGCTGATTTGAGAAAATAGGGCTCGCTTTGAAGGAGCATGCATGTGCACTGGTGTCCTTTATGGATGTGGGTGCTGTCAGGAGCTGGAAGTTCGATTATTGAGGGAAGGAAGATAAAATCAGGCTTCTTCCCTATAAGATTGGCCATGGCTCCATGGGAGATTTCTGCAGGAAAACAGAACGACGCTCTTTTTTGCTTTATGCCATCAGGATCTATTTGACCGGAAAGAGTCACCTGAAGACCCAGTTCCGAGAAAAAAGTCATGTAGAGGGGGTACAATGTAGTGACAAGAAAGGAGTTGATCAGTCCGACGGTCGGAAGACCGCACATTTCATAGGTGAGTGAGGCCCGATTGAAGATGATTTGCTGACGCATCCTGACCATATTGTGCGCAGAAACCGCAATGTTCTTTTTGTTAATAAGATTGTAGTAGCGGTTACACGCCCCGCCAAAAGGGTAGTTTTTTCCACTGATATTAAGGATACTAATTTCGCATTTTCTGTCGCAGTGCCCAGAGCGACCCTTGCAGGTAAATTGCCTGCCGTGTATAACTTCTCTTTGTGCAAGCGATGAGAGCTGAAACTGCTTTTTTTCGATCTCACCACGCTCAATTCGTCTCTTCACTTCAAGGGCCACGCCGAATGCTCCCATAAGGCCCGGTTCTGGAGGGACGATGATGGAAATATCGATACAGTTGGCCATAGCCAGAGGCACTGCTCTGTTGTAGCAGACTCCTCCCTGCATGAAAACTTTTTTTCCGTATGGACGCTGCCCTTTTACGCGGTTTATGTAGTTGAAACAGATAGAGTACACCAGGCCAGCTGTAATGTCCTCTCTGCTGATTCCTTCGTGTGAAGCAGTGATGATATCTGAGCTTATGAAAGCTGCGCATTGATCGTTGAAATCTGGGGGGTGTTTTGCCTGAAGAGCGATTTCCTGAATTTTAAGACAATCAATTCCCAGTGACTCACGGGCGGCTTCTTCCAGAAATGAGCCAGTCCCTGCAGAGCAGGCTTCATTCATGGAATAATCGGAGGGAACACCGTTTGTCAAACAGGTGTATTTTGCATCCTGACCTCCGATCTCAAAGATCGTATCTACTTCGGGATCAAAGTAAGCAGCAGCTGCAGCGTGGGCAATGATCTCATTAATTACTGCTGCAGTCTGGGCATGAAGACCTGCGATGTGACGGCCTGATCCTGTAGTCCCCAGGCCGGAAACTGACACCTGAGCGGGAAGCTGTTGCAGAAGAGAGCTGTAACACTCCCGGGAGGCATTCACCGGATTGCCATTTGTACGCAGATAGGTTTTGGCCACAATGGCTGTATCGGTTACCCGCAGAGCTATCGCTTTGGTGGTGGTAGAGCCTACATCGAGACCGATGACGAGCTCATCTCCGGGTTCAGCCCTTTTCTCAGGAATCGATTCGAAATGCACCTTCCCCAAAGCTTTTGAGAGGGGGGGAAGGGTACGGAAAGAAGATCGCGAGGGAATAAAGCACCTGGATGCATCTTTAAATGGTATCTTTTTTTCCATGGCATACCATCCCGCTCCAGCAGCTTCGAAAACATCGGCATAGAATGGAACCTGGAAAAAAGGGACGGTTTTCCGGACACTTTCCATTATGACACTATTACGGGTGACTCCGCCCACTGCCATTATATTTTTACCATTGCTCCTGCTCACCAAATCCAGAATCTTCTCGGCGATCATATCACACAGACCAGCTGTAACTCTTCCAGCCGGAACACCCTTGTTGAGAGCATGTGTACAATCGCTTTTGCAGAAAACGGAACAGCGTCCCGAGACCCTGTAGGGTGTTGAATGTGTAGCATACTCCACAGCCTTATCGATGGAGAGATCCATGCGGCGAATCTGTTGGAGGAAAAACTCACCAGTACCAGAGGCGCACTTGTTTCCCGTTTCTACTGAACAGATATATCCGTTCTTATCTAACGAATAGAGGATGAAGTTCTCTGCACCCAGGCTGATGACTGTATCTGTAGTGTCACGTTCACCAGCGATTAACGTAAGCAGCCTCAGAGCAGCTTCTACCGACTCCGGTTCTGTTATAGAGGGCAGATCGATTGTGCTGCGTAACTTCCTCCCGGTAATAACACAATAATCCAAAGAAAAGGATTTGAGCTCCTGCAGTAGAGAGGTGAAAGCCTTGTGAGGGCTGCTTTCATGTGGTTTGGAGAAGCTGTACTCTAACTTGATAGTTTTTTGATGATAGGAGATAACCGCTGCTTTCAGGGTGGATGCTCCGATACAGATTCCAAGAGATTTCATATTTGTGAAACCCTCTTCTTCAGGTTAATGGTATATTGAAGAGAGGACAACAAATCGCAATTTGAATGCCAGAATTGATGCCTTGTATCGGGGGATGCAGGTTGCTAAATGAGCGAAACTGCGGAATATTGAGCAAAGAGGATTATTGGCTCAACCTGAGTCGTTGAGAGATTGACTCTCTTTTCAGGACCTCTCACTGCAGCGGAAAAAAGCTGCCTCTTGAGAGTAATGGTGCACCAGTATTATACTCCCTGATCTCAAAGAACAATGCAGATGTTCCTGAGCAGAGAGATTCCATGTGGCTTGATCCTGAAGAGATATGGAATCGGTGCACTACTCTGCCTGTAAGGCTGTAAATTGTACAGGTTACAGGAGTTGTACGCGGGTTAAAAACATGAACCCGTGATCCACTTCTACTCAGATGTGGATTCCGGAAACTCTGTTTATGTTTGTTTGGCTTCCAGGCAGTAACAGCACCCAATTGCTGCTCAAGATTTTCGCTGCGGCGTTCGACAAATGATCTGGATACCATCACCGATTCCTCAAGCAACTCCAGATCGGACTCCGAAAGCTCACCACGTGCAGAGGCACCAATGGAATCGATCTTGGCCAGAAGTGTTTCCTTGTCCAGGTATGTTGACAATGCTCTTTTGTATTCAACTGCATAAAGATCTCTGAATTCGGGAACATCCATTATTCTGGTGAAAAGTGGTCGTGGGCTGATCTCAGAAGAACCGTTGTTACTGGTTCTGTAGGAACGTGTATAATAGGAGTTGAGATCTGATACTCCGTACATGAAAAGATACCTGCACTCTGCACCCATGTTGTTGAGAGCGAACCTGAAGGGATCGAATGTCGCATCAAGATCCCAGGGGATAAAGGTCCATTTCTGTGTATGGGGGTTCAGATAAAGCCAGTAGTTTTTGGCTCTGTTTGGGTAGCCATCCCAGAATGCAATGTAATTTGCAACGACAAGATATCTCAGAAATGAGTGCACATCAAAGTATCTGCTAATGGTATCTGCGAACTCTGCATCTGGGGTTTCGTTGAGTACTTTGATAAAGTGTCGAATAGAGCTGTAATCGTTTTCAGCTTGTTCTGTTGAATCGTTGGTTTTCTTGTTGAAGTGAAGGTAGTAGTCTGAATCGTTCTCTCCCAGTATTGTCAGATCGGCAAAATATTTCCGGATCAGATCAGGCCTGTCGGTAGCAGCTTTGAAAAGGTCGCCCACAAAGGAATCGGTGTGACTGCCGAAGGTTACTTTGAGCCAGTCTTTGTTGTCCGGATCGGGGTATTCGCTGTAAAGTCCATGGCTGGAATCATTAACATACAACATGACCTGACGCATGTTTATACAGGGTACGCCAGCATCATGCATAAGTAAATAGGCCAGATTTTGATTGATGAATGGTTCGTAATTGTAATTCCAGACCCGATAATCACGGTAGCGATCACCTTTGGGAATCTTTACTTTCCAGTTCCGCTGCGGATCACCCGACCGTATAAGATTGTACAAAGAATAAGCTCCGCGGTAATTGAGCCTGGTTTCAGGGTAGACTGAATCCTGTGAGGTGAACGTTCCATAAAAGGCTGTGTCATAATAGGGGTTGGAATCGAGAAAAGCAATAAACTGTTCCTGGATGGATATCTCAACACTCTCCAGAGGAAGAGCTCTGAGTGATAAGAGCAGGAGCAGTGTTGCCGATTGAATGAATTTGTTTATCATGTGATCTCCGGAATCCAGGTAATGAGTTTTGATATCATTATAGTTGTTGAGGATTGATGTCGTGTTCAGAAAAAAAGATGAAACTGCTCTGAAGTGCGTGTGTGATTGCATGGAGCCACAGTAATCAGAAACTGAATGGGGTTTTTCGGAGTAGAATGTGCAACCCTGGGGGGTAGATTGGGAAAAAAGAGGTTTGAGCGGGACCGTCTCTAAAGGAACTCTGCGGAGAACTTCGGGCATTACTGGTCTTATTTTTGCGGCCCTGAAGGTTGGAAGGCTTGAGGGTTCAAGGGAAAAAGCCAGAAGTCATGGGTGAAATTTTCGATCATACGGCATGCATGAATCGAGCCCGAAGTCATAGAGAAGACGAAACTATAATGGCAGGTACGGATGCACAGAACTGCTTATGTATCGACATCCGAAGTGTTACGTCGACTGAATGACCCTTCAGTCGTCGTTGTCGATGTCCGGCCAATCGAGGGATACAATGGATGGAGATTACAGGATGAGAGGCGGGGGGGGCACATACGAGGGGCAAAGAGTATCCCTGCGAAATGGACACTTTATCTGGACTGGCCCGACATCGTCCGCTCAAGGAACATCGTGCCACAGCAGCAGATAATTTTGTATGGTTATTCCAGAGAAGAGATGGAGATGGTTGCTGCACATTTTAACCGCACCGGATACGGCTCTCTTTTTCTCTATAATCATTTCGCTTCAGAGTGGAGCCCTCATAAGCGTCTGCCTATGCAAAAGATGCGCAGGTACAGTCATCTGGTATCTGCTCCCTGGCTAAAAGGGTTCCTTAGGTATGGTACAGCTCCGGAGTGTACCAATAGCCGTTTTGTACTCTGCCATGCCTACTATCAGAATAAACATGTATACGACGCCGGACATATACCCGGTGCTATTCCTCTGGATACCAATCTGCTTGAATCACCGGAAGACTGGAACTGCCGTTCACCCGAAGAGCTAACATCAGCACTGAAAAGCCTGGGGATCAGTGCTGATACGACGGTCATTCTCTATGGCACCTGCTCTTCTCCCGGTGCAACTGAACAGTTTCCGGGGAGTAGTGCCGGGCACATGGGAGCGATGCGGTGTGCATTTATCATGTTGTATGCTGGGGTGAAAGATGTACGGATACTGAACGGAGGGATGCAGTCCTGGATTGATGAGGGGTATCAGACCGATGCAGAGGAGGTAAAAACACAGGCGGTATCCGATTTTAACTCGCCTCTGCCGGTGCATCCGGAATTTGTAATCGATACAGACCAGGCAAAAGAGATCCTTCGCACACCGGGTAAGAACCTGGTTTGTGTACGAAGCCTGAGAGAATATACAGGGGAAGAGAGCGGGTATCGGTATATCCGCAAAAAGGGGCGTATCCCCGGTGCAGTTTTCGCCAATAGCGGCTCTGATGCCTATCACATGGAAAACTACCGGAATGTCGATGGGACGACTCGCGAATACCATGAGATCGAAAAAATGTGGGCTCATGCCGGTATCACTGCAGAAACGTATAATGCTTTCTATTGTGGGACCGGATGGCGTGCAAGTGAAGCGTTTATGAATGCCTGGTTGATGGGGTGGCATAAAATTGCGGTATTTGATGGTGGTTGGTTGGCATGGAGTAGTGATGAGAGCAATCCCTGCGAAACTGGGTAACCACCTGAGCCATGTTTTGGCGATTGATTGACCTCAGAGATGCAGAGAAAAGGGGTCCAGAGATGGATCGTGAAAGGCCGATTAATGCAAATTCCGGTATCTCCATCAGTAATCTTCTGGCTGATACCGGCGAGGAAAAACTGAGAAAGA
>OBJA01001096.1_pt1 | contig 19923 bp, 8 predicted proteins | sample 1519751 | NCBI WGS metagenome assembly OBJA01 (sample SAMEA3881238, study PRJEB22517) | soil metagenome | biome: lake sediment; feature: soda lake sediment; material: sediment, water from around vicinity | place: India | collected 2013-12-23 | depth 3 m
ATCTCAAACTGTATTGCTTACATTATCATTGATCCTGTTTACTTAAAAATTGCTATTGATAAGAAATGATCAGAAAATAGGTCCCATATTAAGAAACAATACTTAGGTGTTCGCAGGGGAACGTGCGAATTATCTCCATCCCTGTAAACGCGAAGCGTTTATCCTCTGCGTTCTGTTTACCCTCTGCGCCCTCTGCGTTAAATATTTCCGACTCCGATATCATCCGGATCTCTTAAAATCCGCCAACTACCGTTTACCTGTTCTGTTTAGTTTTATCTTGGACAGAGAGAGAAAGAGAAGAAACAAATCCAATACTCTGTAGAAATAACTTAATGTGAAGTTAAAGAAAAGTGGGAATATAGCTCCTCTCTGGATAGATGACAGTAGAAAAGCACTGTTTAACGGCCTAGACCACCTTTGTTATTGGGATGCGCCAGGGGCGATATTTGGGTGTGCCGGAGCACAGTACCAGGCGACCCGGTCATGTACTCATGACATAGGGCGATCTGGTACCGAGGAGGAGGACGAGCCCGGCGGAGACCCGGTGACGTCCCCGGCAGGCGCCCGCAATCATATCCTGGGTCTTAATCTCAAAATCTTTGTTTGTCTTTGGGGAGTATAGGATCAGATCTTATTTACCGAGCCCTTCGGAGTCTTGCCTTGTTCATTACTTTTCCCTATTTGGGAATTCGTTTTTTTTTTCTGATACTCGCACCTTCTTTTTTTCTCTGCTTTCTATTAATTCTACTAAAAGATGGTAATGCTTTTGCAACTCTGGTTTCTCCCCTTTTTTCAGGCAAATACCAGTAATCCTCCCAATCCCCTGGGCAAAATACGTTAACTTGTCTTTTGGCATAGCATGTGCTCCACTTCTCCAACCAAAAATGAGATCTGCCATCTTTTACAAGAGGAGCTCGTATGAAACCTGGGCACGCTGCACTGCTTATTGGAAGGGGAGGTGTTTGTTCCCTCATTGTTGTACTACTTGTTTCATGTGGGAAAACACCTTTATCCTATGAGGAAACAGGGGGAATTCTGGAAATACGAGCACAGATAGTAAAAGTACTGGGGAAAGCAGCAGATTTGAAGCAGACAATCTGTGACAGTCTGGTTATTCAGGTTAGTGCACCCGACATGGATACGATTCGCAGGTCCAGAAAAATTGATCAGACCGTTCCGGTCTTTGTTGATACCATTGCAAGTATTCCATCGGGAAGGGGGCGTTCCGTTAAGGTATGGACAGTTAACAGAAACGGAGATGTGATCCATACTGATTCGCTTGGTATACGAACGGTTACCATCGATCCCAACCGTGCATCGCCGCTTGCTGTAAAACTGCTTCCGGCTGTTGGTTCACTCTATATACAATTGGGTGGCATTCCAACGAGGGTGGACTCTGTTTATGCCACGTTCACCGCTTCAGAGCTTGTATGGTTTACTCATGTAAAGCGTGCCACGAAAGTTTACCTGAGCATTGACAGGATCCCGCATCAGACCAGGGGGGTTCTGGGTGTTGCAGGGGTAGATACTGCAGGAGACACCCTGTACTATGCCGAAACGAATCTTGTTTTTAATGCCCTTAGGACATCTACGGTTAATCTGGAGTTTGGAACGGTTCCGGGTTTTTTAGCAGTAACAGCCACCATGTCTTTACCTGGAGCAACAGTGGCCAGCGGCAGCATGGCGGGAGTGGAAGTCGCTGGATCGGAAAGCGGAGATCTTATCATAACCGAAATAATGTATGCAGCAAACGATTCGGAGTATGTTGAAATTCATAACAGAGGAGCTACAGAGCAGGTTTTTGATTCTCTGATACTGGAAATTGATGGCACATACCGATATTTCACAAATATAACAGTGGGGGCGGGTGGCTATTATGTGTTTGGCAGACAGGGACTTCCGTGGGTTGATCAGGTACATTCGGTTCAGAGTGCTTTAGACTTATCATCAAATGGGAACTGGATAACACTGAGGACAAAAGATTCGCTGATCCTCGATCAGGTAATCTTTGCAGGAGGAAGCAATGGGCTGGAGTGGCCAAATGTCAACACCAAAAAGTCTATAGTACTTCACCCCGATGCATACGATGCAGGAATGAATAATTATGGAAGAAACTGGTCTGCAGCAACTACCCTTATTTCCGGGTCGACAAGTCAGTATGGAACACCGCGTTCCCGGTGAGCACATGGATAGTGAGATAGGCAGGATAAAAAAAGCTGTTTATCTCACATTTCGATAAGGCAAAAAAGTATTAGTTCTGCAGGGGCAGACTGTATCTAACAGATCATCAGGATACTGTTTTGCCCAGAGTGCAGTAGGCTTCATGAATTAACTCCTGTGTCATCTCCCATCCGATACACTCGTCTGTGACAGAAACCCCATAGGAGAGGTGTTCTGGCTCATCCTGGACAGCCTGGTTTCCTTCAGAAAGGTTGCTTTCTGCCATGAGACCGACAATACGGGTTTCTCCTGAAACTCGTCGATTGACAAGTTCTTTCCAGATACCAGCCTGGTTTCTCCAGTTCTTTAGTGCATTCATATGGCTGCAGTCAACAAGAACAGATGTCTGGAGTCGATGAGCAGCAAGTAGTGCACAGGCTTTGTCTATTGAATCACTGTCGTGGTTAGGTCCTGTTTTTCCTCCACGTAGAACGAGATGTCCCCAGGGGTTTCCATTTGTGCGGGCAACACAGACTCGTCCACACCGGTCGACGCTTAAGAAGCTGTGTGAGGACTGGGCAGCGATAATGGCATTTACGGCAGATTCCAGTGAACCATCTGTGCCGTTTTTGAATCCGACCGGCATTGCCAGACTGCTGGCCATTTCTCGATGAATCTGGCTTTCTGAAGTGCGGGCACCGATCGACACCCAACTGGTCAGATCACCTATATAGTGAGATACCACTGGGTCGAGAATCTCCATTCCAGCAGGCATTCCTGTTGAGGTGATAGAAAGGAGGAGTTTTCTGGAGACTCGCAATCCCTGGGCAATATCACAGGAACCATTCATAGTCGGGTCGTTAATGAGTCCTTTCCATCCGGTGGTAGTGCGGGGTTTCTGAAGGTAAACTCGCATGATGATGTAGAGGCGGTCATTGTAGCGATTTCGGAGTTCCAGAAGTCTATGTGCATACTCCAGTGCTTCATCGGGATTGTGAATTGAGCAGGGGCCCGCAATTATTAGGAGTCGTTGATCCTCTCCGCTCAGAATGCGACATATTGTTGATCTGGCGTTTTGAACCGTTTCACTGGATTGCTGCCCGGGAGCAAGTTCAACGGCTAATGCCCGGGGCGAAATCAGCGGAGCGGTGGAGTGGCGGGTTGCACAGGTTGGTGACATGGTTTTCCTTTCGGTTATACTTTAATAAAAAAGGGCTCCTGTTTTTCAGGAGCCCTTTTTTGTTTATCTTTTCGATTTTTTTCTTGAGAATACTATCCCGGGCTCCTGTTTTTTACGGAACGATAAAACCAGTAATAAAAAAAGTACCGGGCGTATTCGTAAATTGAGATGCTTGTATCCGTGTTATTCATTTTTATCCTCAAAATAAAAAAGCCCCTCATTTCTGAGGGGCTTTGGTATGCACTGTTTTACTATATATACCTTAACCCCTCGAGTGTATTCTCCAGAAATAAAAATAAAAAGGGGTATACGTATATTGGTTTTTCATAAGGTACTCTTCTGCATAATATAAGATTTAATATCCACTGTGTCAAAATAAAAAATATAAGAATGTGCTAATTACATAGTAATGTGGTCAGGGTCAGGGGTTAAGGTACCCTGACCCTGACGGGAACATTGGGACATTAGGGTTTATTCTACTTTTATCTCAATAGGTTTAGGATGTGGCAGTGTCATCTTTTTCAGCCGGATCTCCAGAACACCGTCTCTGTAATGTGCATCGACCGAATCGATATCCACGTTTTCCGGTAGATTAAAGGAGCGTGAAAAGGTGCCGAAACCTCTTTCGAAATGGTAGTAACGCCCTTTTTCGGTCTGTTCGACGCTCCGTTTTTTATTCCCATTGATTATAAGGATCCCCTGTTCAATATTGATCTGAATATCATTTTTTGACATTCCAGGGAGATCAATAAAAACTTTATAAATGTTCTCCTCTTCAACAACATCAATGGGAGGATATGATTTCCCGACCTGCCGTCCGATAAGATCAAAGCTCGATGAAAAAAGATCTTCCAGCTCATCGAAAATTGACCGTAACCCTTCTCCGCCCTGGTAATGTACGGTTGCCATGATAATCCTCCTTCAGAGGCTTTAGATCATTTTCAAAAAATCATCGATCGACTTTGTAACGTTGAGATTGATCCTGAGATTGACCAGATCATCTCTGTTAATGATCGAATCTCTCCGTGGCCTGCCTTCTAAAAAAGGTATGAACCCATCACGCATGATCTGCTCCAGTCTGACCTTTCTCTTGTCGAGAATCTTTGGGTTATCCATTATGGGGCTCCTTTCTACTTTTAGACTACGTTTTCTTCACGCGCCATATTATGCAAAGTGTATGCCATTGAGAGGACAATTAGTATATCTGCAATAAACCAGGGAGTTAATAGAATGAGCTTAGAAGCGAGTGTACAATTTTGTGACGAATTGCAAGACAGAATTGTTTCGGAATGAGACGCCATAAAAAAAATGTATTCTTGTTAAGAATACTTCTTATATTACATATATATTATGTTAAATTACCTGATGTGCTGTTTTAAAACCGAATGTGCTCACTCTATGCAAAACGGTAAGTTTAATCGTTTAATGTGCCAGAAATGGGCAGTTCTGTACTCAATGCGAGTACGCTAAAATTGAACAGTCTGAAAAAACTGAACTACTAAAAGTATTGCGTAACCGTTTGATTTATCTGCTAAAAAAAAAGGAGGGTTCTTTATGAATCCAGGATTGATCAAGTGCGGAAAATATGTTTTCATGGTCTTATTGGTGGCTATCCAGGTTGTCACTGCCGCCGTATTGACCGTTTCAAAAGATGGACAGGGCGTTCATACTTCGATTCAGGCCGCAGTCAATGCTGCGCGGCAGGGAGATGAAGTCGTCATTCTGGACTATGCTACCTACGAAGAGCAGGTCACTATTGACACTTCGAAAAATGGATTGACCCTGCGATCCAGTACACCCACATCGCTCAATAAACCCCGTATTAAGTATCAGGACAAAACTAATGTTGGTCCACGGACCTGTGCAGAGGCAAAAATAGACAGTCTGATAAATTATGACCAGAATGGAGCTTTACAGATCCTTGGGGCACGCAATGTGACTATCGATGGTATCGCCATTGATGGTGGAGGAGTTTTCCCTTTTGGCTACGAGCAGATCTGGAAAGAGAAGGAGCTGGATTGCCGATGGCCGCTTCAACACGGAAATGCAGCACTTATCATCTGGGTTTCCGGTCAGGCTGTCATCAGAAATTGTGATATCTCCAATGCCTATTTCGGCATAAGTGTTAAAGACAGAAATGAGGGAGGGGTATTTGCAAATGCTAACCCGGGTGATAATCAGCCCTGGAATGTCATCCCGCTCTCCGGGTTTGCTAAAACCGGAAATCACGTTATAGAATACAACCGCATCCATCATAACTCGTTTGGCCTCTTTTTCGAATCACCCTGGGATATGGGATCGACTATTCGCTATAACCTCATCTACAAGAATCACCATCCTACTGATGCCATCGCCTCCACGGTCAAAGGTTTGACAACAGATGGGGCGCAGCAGCCTGGTGGTGCGATCATGTTCAAAGATCAGATGCTCAGTCCGCTTGCGATTTACAATAATACCTTCTGGCACAATTTGTTCATTTTTGTTGGCACCTGGAGAGCCGGTGTGCAGCATCTGGTATTTAATAACATCTATGCACAACCCTATAAATACTGGGGGTCTGAATCGATTTTTGGAGGTCAATCATGGCAGGAGTTGATGCCTGATTTCCAGAACAGAATGTATAATTGCGTTTTGGCAGCACAGCAACAGGCTCCAACTGCCTACAGTGTTCAATTGATGAACGGAATGGGAAATCCGGCAACCAATGCCAACAATCAGCCCTATCAGGGTGGTCTTATTCAAACTACCTATCCTGCTGCGGCAAACAATCGCTGGCTGGAGACTAAATTTCTCTCAACTGACCCTACCAGCTCTGATTTTCTTGTTCCAGACTGGAGTGATTCACTGGTACAGCGATATATTGTCGATTGTGGATGGGCGGTATCAGGTGTTAAAGATCCGGATGGGTCTCCGGCCGATCTGGGCGCCTTTCCCATGAATGGCTCACGACCGAAGGATCTGGTAACCATTCGACCAACCCTGCCCGTTATCCGGAATGGAAACAGTGTCACACTGGCATTCAGTGTTGATGAACGAATTGGCACCATGACCGATCCAAAGATCACCTATTTGCGTTATGTGAGAAACATTCAGTTTCAGGCCGATGCTTACGGCAACAGTATTACTCCCATTCCTGCAGGCAATATCATCAACATTCCCATACCAGCTACTCCGGTTATCGTAGGCCCGAACAATTTTACCTTTAACCTGCCGTCAGGAGTTGACACCAGTACATATGCTTTTTTTGAGCTTATAATCGAGGGGACCGGTTCTGATGGCAAACCGTACAGTTCGGCAGTCGGATTTCTCCCTTTCCGAAAACTCGATTATAAATTTGTGGTTACGATATGGGACCGGCAGAAGACCCGGGAACTGAACGAGGTACGGGTTGGTGATACGGTTCTTTTACGGATTGAAGCATACAGGATACAAGGCACCAGATTTACCGAAACGGTTGATACTGCCGGTGTCAGTCTGCAGTCAGGATTTGATCTGTTAGGAATTTCTCCGGTAGCACCATTGGTTCTCCAGGGAGGAGTTGTCAATGGTGTGCGTGAAGATCTGGTTATGTTTACCAAAATCCCTCCTGGCAATTATGAGTATGTACTGGCTACCGGGAAGTGGCGAAACAAGACAACAGGCCAGGAGTTGCCGTTTGTAGGTTCGTCCGATGCGATCCGTATACTTCCAGGAGCTCCGGAGAAGGTTTTGTTTGAGGATCCTCCTTCAAATGGCATTGGAATCGTTGATCCTGGCATGTTATACACGGTCCTGGTGCAACTCTATGATCGGTTCGATAATAAAACGAATGTTCCGGCTCAGGTGACTCTTCAGAGTGCAAGTCCAAATATCGGTGATGTTGTCGGATCAACCGGTGGTACCCCTGTTACCGCTACCACAGATTCCATGGGAATAGGGCGTTTTCAGGTTCAGGTCACGATGGGTGATAAGAATGATACATTTCCAATCGTTACTACGCTTGTTCAAAATGGGGCAACTGACCAGGCCCGTATGGTAGTTGGTAATCAAAGGGATCGGTTCTGGATATTTTACGATGACACTCAGGGTTTTGATTCATCTGCGGAAATACGAGGTTGTTCCGGTGAGCGTTTTCCCGTTACTATCAGGGCATCGAAAGATGGTGATTCAATCATTACAGACAGGAATACCGCGTTTTCCATAGAATTGGATCGTGGTCTGGCAGCATACGCTTCAAATACTGAAACAGACACCGTTCGTCTGCGGCAGGCATCTTTGGTTAATGGTGAAGCGGTTATCTGGGTGACATCTACTATTAACAGCGTCATCGATGGGATGATAAATATCTATCCTGTTGAAGATAACTCGATCTTATCGGCCTCCAGGACTGGTATTTTCTTCGAGCTCTGCAGAGCTGAGATAGTGCGTGCAGCCTATTTTGCCGACAACGGATTCGGCAGAGTCAGCAGAGTGGAAATCTATTACAGAGAACCACTTGGATCACTGGAAGTTCCAGATTCTCTTGAACTATTCTGGCCCGATAAAGAGCCGACCAGTAGGAAAGTCGTGGTCAGGACACCAGAAACGATTGTGCTTGATCCTAACGATGCTACTCACATTACGGTATATCTTCCTGAGCCGTTCCCTGAGAATCTTACCTACAGTTCATTTCTGTCGCAAATGGGAACAGCCTACTGGTGGAATCCGCAGACTCCGGATGCTCCATCACAGATCATCAAATTCACCATCGCAGATAGTGTCGGACCATTGCTTATGAGTGCTGTTGTCGTGGAGAGGATTGTTCCTGAGGGTAACGATACACTCTATATCTCTTTTTCCGAAACAGTCAATTTTGAACTGATCAGAGGACAGACACTGACTCTGTTGAAAAATGGAGTACCGGTTATTCTCAATGTGCTGGAAGCGGTTCCACTGGGAGAGGTAACCAGAATTGTGGTGGAAAATGCAGGTGCCAATTCCCCTGCCTATGGGGATTCTCTGAAAATCCTTGCCTCCGGAACTATCAGGGATCAGTTTTCTAATGCTGCCCATGAGGATAACCGCCCGGTATTTATCGATATTTCCTATATACCTGCAAGCATTGTATCATCCTGGTATGAAGATACCGATGCAAACGGAATTGTTGATCTGGTAAGTGTGAAATTCGATAAAAAGGTGACCATTAATGATATCCGGATGGTTTGTTTGTGGGTTGATCCTACCAACCGTACCGATACGCTGATGGGTGCAGATCTCCAATATGACCCAGCTGACAGTACGATTGTTAAGGCGAATGTCGCCGGAAAATTTACTAATGCCAGCCATGTGGTCAACAAAACATCTGGGGGAATGGATCTGATTGTCAAATATGCGAGTTACCCGGATGTGGAAAAGAAGGATAACGTTCTGGATAAGGCCGCACCAGTTTTGACATCGGCAAGCTACTATCCCGGTGTCGCCATGAGCGATCAGGTAAGTGCACCAGATACTTTAAAGGTTACCTTCTCTGAACAGGTTTTCAGCTCGACATTTCAGAAGGTGCCCTACCTGTTTTTGAACATAGCGACTGGAGAGGGTTATTCACTCTCCCTCGATTCTCTGTCGTACGGGGGTGATCGCTGTGCATACCTGGTTGATCCGAATCAGTTTTTCCCAAACAGTGGTGATTCTGTAAATATCAACTTTTCCGGTTCCGGTTTAGTGGATCGGGATGGCAATATTCAGGACAATCCTGCCAATAAAAGGGTAGCACTCAAAATGTTTCCGGTTCCCTATACCCTCGACATCAAAGTGGGGCCCAATCCTTTTAATCCCGGAATAGGGCAGGAGGTTGTCATTCAGATTAAGCCCCAGACAAAGATGGTGGAGTACATTCAGATTGAAGCCACGATCACTATATTCGATCAGCTAGGGAACAAAGTGTTCCATATGAGCAGAAGTCATACGGATGGTGGGCCGGTATCGCTGACGCCGGGGGCACTGGAGTTCACATGGAGTGGCCATAATCTTAAAGGGCGGAAAGTGGGAAGCGGCATGTATCTGGCACACATAAGGGCCGTTGACAAGAACCCGGACCCGGCTTTCAGGTCTGAGCCTGTGTTTGGTAAAAAGTATATTGGAGTGACACGTTAGATTTCTTTTAACGTTTCAGAGTTTTTAATAACAGATACTCTGGTTACTGTATTCCGGTAACCAGAGTATCTATTGCTATTTGGGGAACTTTATCCAATCGCTCTGTTTACAAAAATGAAAAAGGAGAAATGCAATGAGGTCATGTAGTAAAGGCGGACTGATATCAGTTCTTTTAGCGACTATGGTACAGTTTGCTGTGGGGGATATCCTTTATGTGTCAAAAGATGGTGAGAGCGCATATACATCCATTCAGGATGCTATCAATGCCGCAAAAGCAGGAGATATCATTGAAATCAGGGATTTTGAGGTCTATGAGGAGCAGGTGACGATTGATAGTTCAAAAAATCGTCTTACGTTGCGTTCCACTAATCCCAAGTTGTCCAGAAAGCCAACTGTCAAGTGGCAGGACAGGGTCAATGTTGGTCCTCGCAACAAGGATGAGGCATTGATAGAAAGCATGATCAATTACGATCAGAATGGTGCAGTTCGGGTTATGGGTGCAAAGGGGGTTACCATCGAAGGTATTATCATGGATGGTAATGGGGTGTATCCTTTTGCCTATCCGGCTATTTGGGAAGCAAAATATTCTCTCTTTCATGGAAATGCAGCACTGACACTCTGGGTAGCAGGAGATGCGGTAGTCAGAAATTGTGAAATGAGAAACGCCTATTTTGGTATCAACGTGAAAGACCGTAATGAAGGGGGTATATTTGCAAATGCTAATCCGGCAGATATTGAACCCTGGAAAGTGGTTCCCTTATCAGGGTTTGGAGAAACGGGTAACCATCTGATCGAGCATAACAGGATACACCACAATTCATGGGGTATTTTTTCTGAATCAACATGGGATCTGGGTTCAATTGTCAGATATAATCTTTTCTATGAGAACCATCATCCCGATTCTCTTGTATCCCGTATAAAGGGTATGACCGATGAGGGAGATAACCAGCCCGGTGGCGCCCTGTTTTTCAAAGATATGCTTTTATCGCCTTGGGCTATTTATAACAACACATTCTGGCATAACTTTGTGATATTCGGAGCTCATTGGCGCGGTGGTTCACAGCATCTGATATTCAATAATATCTGTGCTCAACCCTATGTATACTGGGCAGATCACGAGATTTTCCAAAATCCATATCACAAAATTGACGACGCCTTTCCGAACCGGATGCACCACTGTCTGTATGCATCACAGATGCAGCGGCCTAAAACACGAACACAAAAATACACCTCTGGTATGATGGATCCTGGAATAAATGAATACGTGGAGAAGGAGTCGACCGTTGTTGAGATTGGTGAAGTGCGGGTCATGAATGGACTGGATAAAATCCAGATTGAGGGACAGGATATTGTCCTGACACTTCCACTCTCTTCCGGACCGGTTTCTTTCGTTCACAATGCAGAATGGGTTATACGTCCGGGAGCATTGCTTCTGGGGGGCACCAATACCTTTCCGGCATCGGCAAATGTACGCTGGTTTGAGATGAAATTCAAATCAACTGACCCGGCAGATCCCGATTTTCTTGTTCCGGATTGGGATGACCCGGATGTGCGACGTCTTGTTGTGGACCAGGGGTGGCCTGAAGCCGGTATCCGGGATGCCGATGGGACCATCGCAGATATTGGAGCGATTCCCATGGGTGGAAAACCAGAGACCGTTATAATGATAAAGCCTGCTGAACCGGTAATGATTGAGGGCACAAAAGCAACGGTTGACTTTGATGTGTACAGACTTGCTGGCGATATGAGCAATCCCAGGATTACCTATATCCGTTGGATTAAAAACATACCATTTCAGGCAGATGTGTTTGGCGGGAGTGTGAAACCAATGCCCGCTTCAGATATTGTTGAGGTACAAATACCTGCTACTCCCATAAAAATCGGAAGCAACAGCTTATCGTTCTCTATCCCTGCACGAGGGCCAGATGAACTATATGCTTTTTTTGAGCTTGTTATTGAGGGAGAAGATGCCGAGGGCAACAAAGTGGCATCAGGGGTGGGGTTTCTCCCCTACCGGAAGCTGGATTATACCTTTGATATCGAGGTATGGAATCTGACCCAGACACGACAACTTGATACCGTTCTGGCAGGTGAGCAGGTTGTTCTTAAAATTACTCCCAGACGAGTCGGGGATAATGTAGCATTTACCGCACTGGTGAACCCGGTAACGATTAAGTTAAATTCAGGTTTTGATCTGTTTTCTGCAACAGGGGAGATATTTGCCCTGCCTGGAGGAATCCAGAATACATCCACCAACACAGTTATTTTTACGAAAGTACCTGAAAGCGGGACAGACCGTGTTTCTGTCAGTGGAATATTCACTAATGCTCAGCAAGGTATCAGTTATGGAATGAAGGGAACATCGGACCCGATCACGATTCTCCCCGGGCCTCCTGCTAAGCTGGCTTTTTTCGATCCCCCATCGCAAGGAACAGGGACCGTAAATCCCGGCCTCCCTTACCATGTGAAAATTCAGATTTACGATCAATTCGATAACAAGGTTCGACAACCTGCCAGTGTTTCATTGCAGAGTACTGCCCCGGATATTGGCGATGTGGTTGGAAGCACAGGTGGAACACCGGTTAATGGAATGTCTGATACCTCTGGTATGGTTTCATTTCCGGTAGGAGTGACCAATGGTGATCTCAACGATACATTTCCTCTGATTGCAACGCTTTTAATCTCCACACCTGCTACCGATAATGCAAAAATGGTAGTGGGGAGAGCCAAAGACCGGTTCTGGATATTCTTTAGTGATACGGTCGGGTACGATCCGACAGCTGAGATACGGGGTTGTTCCGGCGAGCGTTTTCCGATTACTATCCGGGCTTCAACCAATGGCGATACGATCATAACAGATCGAAATACTGCTTTTGATATAGATCCAAGTATTGGTCTTGCAGTTTATGCATCAGCGGCTGAGAGTGATACGGTCCGGATAACCGGAAGTGCTTTGGTGAATGGTGAAAAGGTGATCTGGATTAAAGCAACCACCAGTAATGTGGTCGGAGGTATAATCAGCATTTATCCAACTGAGGATAACTCAATAGCTTCGGCTACAAGGGGTGGAATTTTCTTTGAACTGTGTAAAAGCGAAATTTCACGGGCAGCTTACTTTGCAGACAATGGTCATGGACGTGTGAACCGGGTTGAGATATATTATGTCAAACCGCTCACCGAAAGCGAAATCCCCGATTCCCTCGAGCTTTACTGGCCTAATAGGGTAGCGGAGAACAGGAAAGTGGTCACCCGATCTCAGGGCTCTTTTACACTGAATCCCCAGGATTCTACCCATCTTACCGTAACTCTTGATGAACCTTTTCCACCGTATCTCACCTATAGCGGCACTTTTTCGCAATTAGGATCCTCATTCTGGTGGAACCCTGAGACCCCCGATGCTCCTACACTGGTTTCACGCTTTTCTATTGCAGACAGTGTCGGACCGCTGCTTATGAGTGCTTTGCTTATCGAGAGGATTGTGCCTGAAGGGGACGATACATTATATGTCACTTTTTCTGAAAACATCAATCTTGAGTTGATAGAGGGAGAGACGCTGACACTGTTGAAAAATGGATCACCGGTAACACTTAACATTCTCAATGCTGTTCCTCTTGGTGATACAATCAGGCTTGTTGTCCAAAACGCAGGGTCGAATTCTCCTGCTTATGGAGATTCGCTCAAAATCTTATCGACAGGAACGATACGTGATCAGTATTCTAACGGGGCACACCCGGAGAATCGCCCGGTACCGATCTTAGTCAGCTATATTCCGGCGAGTATTGATTCCTCCTGGTACGAGGACACCAATGCAGATGGAATTGTTGATCTGGTGAGTGCAAAGTTCAATAAAGCGGTACATATTAATGACCTCAGACTGGTATGTGTCTGGACTGATGGCGCGAATCGTACCGACTCTTTAATGGGGGCCGATCTGGAGTTTGATATCTTTGACAGCACTATTATTAAAGCACGTGTAGCAGGCCGATTCGCTAATGCAACTCACGTTGTGAACAAAACATCTGGAGCTATGGATATCATCGCCGTTTATACCAGTTTTCCGGGAGTGGCAAAAAGTCATAGAGTTGAAGATCGTGCCGCACCGGTTTTAACCTCTGCCAGCTATTATCCGGGAGTGGCGATTAATGACCAGGTAAGCGCCCCTGATACTCTGAAGGTGACTTTCTCGGAGGGCGTTTACGGTTCAGGCTTTTTCAATACGCCTCACCAGTTCTTTGATAAGGCAACAGGGCAGGGCTATACACTGACACTCGATTCACTTACCTATGGGGTCGACAGGTACTCATATCTGGTCCAACCAAATCAGGTTTTCCCTAACTCCGGTGATTCCGTTAACATCAATACAATAACACCTTTCTTTGTTGATGCGGCTGGAAACGAGCAGGATAATCCTGCAAATAAAAAGGTTGTTTTGAAGATGTACCCGGTTCCTTACACTCTTGAAATCAAAGCCGGTCCCAATCCTTTCAATCCGGAACTGGCTCAGGAGGTTGTGATTCAGATTAAACCGCAGACAAAGATGGTTGAGAGCATCTTTTTAGAAGCTACGATTACTATTTTTGACCAGTTAGGTAATAAAGTGTTCCAGATGAGCAGAAGTCACAATGATGGCGGGTCGGTTTCTCAAACACGGGGCGCACTGGAGTTCAGGTGGAATGGTTATAACATGAAGGGGCGCAGAGTGGGAATCGGAACCTATCTGGCTCAGATAAAAGCAACAGATAATAATCCTGATCCGGCATTCAGGTCACCGCCTGTTGTCACTAAAAAATATATTGGAGTGACAAAGTAAGGCCTGCCCAATATATTGTATAGAAACCCATATCCATATTGAATCGCTTCAATTGTGTCATCAAGGTACTATGCAGGGTACCTTGATGATATTTATTTTAATGAACGATTCAGCAGGTAAATGATACAATAATACCTGTATATCATCTTGTAATGAACAAAAATCCCATTCCAGAGGGCAAAGGAGCTGGTTGTATGAATCTCAAACAGTGGAGTGTAGTTTCGCTGGTATTTCTCATGGCGCAGGTGGCCATGGCGGCAGTACATACAGTATCGCAGGATGGCAGGGGTGCCTATACTTCTATTCAGGCCGCAATCAATGCTGCTGGTAAGAATGACGAAGTGGTGGTGCTGGATTATGCAGTCTACGAAGAACAGGTTACGATTGACTCGAGTAAGAGCGGTCTGACACTGCGCTCAGAAAACCCCAGATCATCCCGTAAACCCACCATCAAATGGCAGGACAAGGTAAATGTGCTCCCCAGCACCTGCGAGGAGGCAAAAGTATCTGCAACGATTAATTTTGACCAAAATGGTGCATTGCGAATCATGAGGGTGCGTGGTGTAGTCATCGATGGTATCGCAGTTGATGGAGGAGGTATTCACCCCTACGGCTGGAAAGGGGTATGGGATGGTGATCAGCCGTGTCAGTATTCTCTTCAGAGTGGAAATATAGGTTTGAATCTCTGGATCGCCGGTGATGCCATTGTTCGGAACTGTGACATTTCCAATGCTTATATAGGAATCAATTTCAAGGACCGAAACGAAGGAGGCATTTACGCTAATGCCAATCCTGCAGATATTGCAAAGTGGCTGGTTGTTCCATTGTCCGGATTCGGAAAAACCGGTAACCACCTCATCGAGTATAACAGAGTCCACAACAACTCGTTCGGAATGTTTTTTGAATCGACATGGGATCTGGGTTCAGTTATTCGCTACAATCTGATCTACTCCAATTTTCATCAAACGTCAGCCCTTGCAACGCAGGTAAAAGGGTTGACTCCTGATGAGGGGCCAAATCAGACCGGTGGTGCCATGCTCTTCAAGGATCACATGCTCAGTCCGCTTGCTATCTACAACAATACATTCTGGAATAACTTCCTCATTTTCGTCGGTGGATGGAGAGCTGGATCACAACACCTCATCTTCAACAACATCTATGCAAAACCTCACCGATACTGGGGTGATGACCCCAATTTCCAGAATCCTTTTCATGTCCTTGATCCGGCCTTTGTGTACAGGACCTTTCACAGTGTCTATGCTACACAGTGTGAAGCTCCAAAAGCGCAGGTAACCGAAGTTCAGGAATATGATCAGGGAATTCAGGCGATGGTCAAAGATACGATTTTCCAGTATCAGGCCAGAATCATGAATGGAATGGATGGGCTCGAAACAGTCGATGTCACTGTCCCCCTGACATTGAGCACCGGAACAGTCATGAAAACGGTGACAAATGCCCGGGTGGAGGGCAACAGGATAATTGGAACTGCAGGGAAACCTTTCCCGGCAGAGAATAATGTGCGTTGGCTTGAAACAAAGTTCAAGTCAACAGATCCTACCAGCCCTGATTTTCTGGTTCCAGACTGGGATGATTCTCTGGTCAATCAGTTTATAGTCGATCAGGGATGGCCGGCAGCTGGTATCCTCGATCCGGATGGTAGTATTGCAGACCTTGGAGCGATTTCAAAAGCGGGTGGGCAGCATAAAACTGAGATCATGATTAAGCCGATCGATCCGGTTCTGATTGCAGGAAACACCGCCACGGTTAATTTCTCCCTTTACAGCATTTCAGGAACGATCAACAACCCTAAAATCAAGTACATTCGCTGGATAAACAATGTCGTTTTCCAGGCAGATGCGTTTGGAGGAAACACAAAACCCATTCCTCTGAGTGAAATTCAAACAGTAACTCCTCCTAATGGTGGAGCTGTTTCTCTGGGCGGGAACTCATTAACCTTCACTGTTCCAACCAGAAATGATTCGATGCGATATGCGTTTTTTGAACTGGTAATTGAGGGCACTGATGCCGAGGGCAATACGATAGTCACTGATGTTGGGTTCCTTCCCTATCGGCAGCTTGAGTATAAGTTCGTTGTTGAAGTATTAAATGCATCAAACCAGGTTATCAACACGGTTCAAGCCGGTCAGCCAGTGAAATTGCGAATAATCCCTCAGAAAATCGGTGACACAACGCCTCTGACAGCTACTATTGATCCGGTAGAGGTGAATCTTACCTCAGGATTCGATCTTCTGACACCCGATGGGCAGAAATATGCAATTCCTGGTGGAATTACTCTTACTCATACCGGCGATGTGATGTTTACGAAAGTACCGGAGCCAGGGAAGACTGATATCGTTTCGGTTGCCGGAAAATTTCAGAACCCGGGTCAGGACATTGTGTTTCCGATATTTGGAAGTTCTGTTCCGATCACGATTCTGCCCGGTCCTCCGGCAAAAGTAGAATTTCAGGATCCGCCATCTAATGGAGTAGCCATCGTCGATCCGGGGCAGGTTTATACTGTAAAGGTTCAGGTATATGATGAATACGATAACAAGACCGGACAGACTGCAACCGTATCTTTGGCCAGTGGTGCTCCACTTATCGGAGACGTGGTGGGGCTTCCAACAGATGAGTCTGACTCAACAGGATTAGCAGTGTTCCAGATTGGTGTTACAGAGGGTGACGTAAATGATACGTTTCCGCTGGTTGCCACGTTGATGTCGAACGGGTTTACCGACAATGCAAAGGGCGTTGTTGGCAAGGCACGGGATCGTCTCTCTGTTTACTTCAGTGATACACTTGGTGTTGATCCTACCGTGGTTATTGATGAATGTGCCGGGGATAGAGTACCGGTAACAATCAGGGCGACAACCACCGGAGATACAATTCTAACCGATAAGACCACGACATTTGATATTGAACTCAGTCCTGGACTGGCTGCCTTTGCAACACCATCGGAAACCGATGTGGCACGTCTTACGCAGGCGACACTGGTGAATGGGCAGGTGAAGATTTATGTTCAATCGACCATCAACTCAGTTTCCCAGGGAATGATTACGGTGTATCCCACAGATGACAATTCCGTTTTATCAGGAAGCAGATCGGGGATCTCATTTCATTTCTGCGATGTAGAAATTGCAAGTGCTGCCTACTTTGCCGACAACGGCGATGGTCAGGTTAACCGTCTTGAGCTGTATTACAAGGATTCGATTGAAACAGCGGAGATACCCGATTCAATAGAGCTGTACTGGCCGGCAAAAGATTCAACGACAAAAAGAATGGTAAGTGCCAGATATTCTATTACCCATGATCCTGCCAATAAACGTCATCTGACGGTAATCTTGCCGGAACCTTTTCCTGCAAACATTACCACATACAGTTTTGGTGCATCCGGTCTGGGTACAACCTACTGGAAGAATGCAGCGCTTCCTGATGCTCCTGTTCAGGTCAGGAGATTTGCAATTGCAGACAGTGTCGGTCCGCTATTGCAGAGTGCAACACTGATTGAACGTGTATCTGCAGATGGTGAGGATACGCTGCTGATTACGTTTACCGAAAGTGTTCCGTTTCAATTGGTAGAGGGAGTCACGTTGAGACTGATTAAACATGCAGGTGCCGATACAATTCCACTTACCATTCTCGATGCCATTCCTCTGGGAGATACTATAAGGATCGCTGTCCAGAATGCCGGTTTGAGCTCACCAAAAGGTGGAGATCTTCTCCAGATTATCTCTTCTGGCACTATTGCCGATGTCTTTGGGAATAAAGCGCATCCACAGAACAGGCCGGTGGTGATCTCTATTCGTGCAGTTCCGCCCAGTATTGTATCAGCTTTCTATGAAGACAGTGATGCTAATGGGGTGGTGGACAGGGTAACCATCAAGTATGATAAAAAAGTCGATATTGCGACAATGGGGGTAACCTGTGTCTGGTCAATGATCAACAATCGCACCAGTAACGTGTCGGTTGCAAATTTCAGTTATGGACTCGACAGTACCACAGTTATTGTAAGCAATATTCATAATCATTTCGCCGATAAGAATTCCATAGTGGACAGAACAAGTGGGAATATGGATCTCATAACCACGTTCACTGAATTTCCCAATGAGGTCAAGGGTGCTGCGACAGATAAAGCTGGTGCAGTGCTCACATCTGCTACATACTATCCAGGTTCAGCTGAAACGGTTCCGGACACCTTTATCGTGACATTTTCAGAAAATGTTTCTTCTGCGTCGTTTATAGCAGAACCATACCAGTTCTACTATGGGCAGGGACAAACCTATATCCTTACATTGGCAAATCTTCAGGCGTTAAGTGGTTCCAAATTCACGTATCTGGTAAGTCTGCCTGCTGGAACGAGATTTCCGATGAATGGTGATTCTGTTAACATGTTGACAACCAATCCTCTGATATATGATGGAGCAAACAACTTTCAGGAAATTGCAACCAACAAGAAGGTGCCACTGAAAGTGATGAATGTTCCTTATACATTAGAGGTGAAGGCCGGACCGAATCCATTCAACCTTTCTCTTTTTGAGTCGGTGACTATTCAGGTTGTGCCGGTTGCAAAGATGGTCGAAAATGTTCAGATCGAGGCATCGATTGCTATTTACGACCAGCTTGGTAACAAAGTCTACGAAGACAAGAGCACCGATCTGCACAAGTCTGCTGTCACACCTGGCGCCATTGATTTCAAATGGACAGGAACTAATAAGAATGGAAGAAGGGTGGGGTCGGGAACCTATGTGGCCAGACTTACAACAAAGAATCTCAGTAATGATGAGATACGCAAAGAAAAAGTGTATATTGGCATAACCAGGTAACCAGTAGTCCGATTCTTTTCTGAGGAGGCCTGCCCAGTTCAGGCCTCTTTTTATTTGGGCCATCGATTCTTTGGTAATTGAGTTATTGAATAGTCAGCTCTCTCAATGTAGATTTAGCCTTTAAAACTGTCGTTTTATCGGTGCTACGTATCATGAGATTACTCTCACATTCATGAAAACGAAACAACGCTGGGGAGCAGTGCTGCTTTTATGTGCAATCAGCATGATTGCAGGGGCTTATTATATAAGCACGTTTCACCCGGTCACGCACATTCCTATCTTGTACAAAAAAGTATTACCAATTACAGGATTGGGTTTTACACTGATCTCTTTTTTTGTGGGACATTTTTCCTATCCCAGAGTTCATAATTTAAAAGTTTACATGGCCGGGTATCTTTCAGGGGTTGGTGGTCTTGGTTTTTACCTGCTCAGTGAATCAACGATAATTTCGGGAACACAACCTGCGCCAGAGGGTTTTATCACACTTTTACGTCTGATAGTGATTGTGAATAACCTGCTTATTCCTCTGGTCCCATCGTATGTAAAATACCGTACTGCCCGCAGTACGACTCTTGCAGTGGTGATAACTGAACTGATTATCATTGTGACACTGAGATTCGCTCCCGGAGCAACAGAGTGGTGTTCGTATCTTCAGTTTTCATCGATTACAGATGTACCTTTTTGGATTGGACCAATCTCATTTGTGCTCACTACCACTTTCAGTTTATGGCGGGTACGGAACGAATTTTTCCTTGGTGGCCTGATATCGGGCAGCGGACTGCTATCAAGTGTACTCTGGGTTACAGGTGGCAGTACCGGCAATTTGGCGCCATTTCAGA
>OBJA01001097.1_pt1 | contig 19921 bp, 13 predicted proteins | sample 1519751 | NCBI WGS metagenome assembly OBJA01 (sample SAMEA3881238, study PRJEB22517) | soil metagenome | biome: lake sediment; feature: soda lake sediment; material: sediment, water from around vicinity | place: India | collected 2013-12-23 | depth 3 m
CTCTAAATCTCTCCCCTAAGAGGGGAGAGACTTTTTAACTCCCGACTCTCAGACTCTCAGACTCTCGACTCTCGACTCCTACTGTACCTGAATATTCTTCAATCCGGCATCCTCTGCCGCTTTGACTGCCTCGACGTATTCACGTCTTGTTATCCTCCTGTTGATCTCAGGGTATCTGTTTGCCCTGAAGACCGGGGTGTATTGTGACATTATGTTGATGTAGGTGTCTTCGGGAAGGTTTTGCGCAATCCACTCCATGATGTTTTTTGTGCAGGTCACATCGTTGGGCATCACCAGGTGCCTTATCATCAGGCCACGTTGCATCAGTCCGGTGAGGGTGTCAACCCTTGCTGTTCCCACCTGCTCCTGCATCATCAGATGGGCGGCACGAGTCATCTCCACATAATCCGAAGCACCGGGGGAGTATATTGTTGCTGTCTCGTTGCAGCCATATTTGAAGTCGGTGAGGTAGATGTCCACGACACTGTCGAGGTAGGGAAGCACGTCCGTCTTTTCCCACCCGCAGGTGTTGTAAACTATCGGGAGTGTCAAGCCTTTCGGCACTGCCTTGTCGAGGGCAAGCAGGATATGTGCTACATAGTGTGTTGGTGTTACCAGGTTTATGTTATGGCAGCCCCTTTTCTGCAGGGCAATCATCATATCGGCAAGATCATCAATAGAGTATTGCCGCCCGTAGCCCATCTGGCTTATATCGGCGTTGATGCAGAACACACAGTTCAGGGCACAGTTGGTAAAGAAGATTGTTCCGGACCCGCCTCTGCCCACCAGTTCAGGCTCTTCTCCGAAGTGAGGCGAGAAGGATGCAACCTCAAGGGTGCTGTTAGCCCTGCATACACCACGCTCGCCTTCCAGGCGTTTCGCACTGCAGTTCCTTGGGCACAGGTCGCATGAATCCATGCGCTGCCACAGCTCATCACCCCGCTGCTTGAGAACCCCCTGCTTGTGAAGCTCAACGTAGGCAGGCAAATTTTCCTCTCTGTTCATAGTATCATTGTTTTGTTGATTTACGGAGTCACTGTAAACATGATTTGAAAAATGGCACGAGCCTGACACGACCATCATCATCATCAAAAAAGCTAAAACTCTTAAAGATCCTATCATATCATTCATTTTTTTGATTTAAAGAGCAATAGTGCTGCAAATGCTATCAGGTATGCTGTTGCAGCACCGGCCATTACCAGGCGTGAGCCGCTTTCCACCGCGATTATCAGAGCCAGGGGCGCTGCAATTACAGACAAAAACCCGTTAATGCCCCATGCCCATGCCACTTTATCAGCGAACTGACGGTTGACGGCCTGTAATCCGAGGGGGAACGGCATTCCCATAAAGAAGGCGGGCAGGCTCACGATGATGAAAGTGAAAAAGACTTTGAGCAATAGTGGTGCTCCTGCTGTGTACCTTAGCACCGGCGTAAGGAAAAGTGTATATAGTATCAGGAGAAAAAACACTGCAAGGAATATCATCCTGTGACCAGAAGCACCGGGCTTAAAACGGGATGAGAAATAGCTGCCTGCGCCGGAAGCTATCAGCATCACACTCAGCACAGCGCTCACAGCATATACAGGTTGCCCGAGGTAGAGTACAAACCTCTGGATGAGGATTATCTCAGCAAACATAAACCCGAGTCCGATACCTCCGAAGTAGAGAAGTATCGGCAGGTTGCCCCTGCTCCTGCTGAATCTGACCACCGGCAGCAGTATGAAGATCACCGAAAGTAGAAGTGCAATGACGAAGGTGAGCCAGACAATGATATACCCCAACTCCACAAAAGGAAGCTCCTGCCACCTGAACTCTTTCAGCAGAGAGTTAAGCCTGTTAAGACGTATATATCTTGAAAAGTAGGGTTTGTCATCAGTAGCAGGTGCAATATAGAACATGTAGTCAATATCACGGATTGCTGTATCATCAGCCAGAATCTCATCCGTGAAAGTGAACAGATACTTATCTTCTATATAATGATAGAAGTACCTCTCCTCAGGTTCGATTCCCGGCAGAATGAATGGATCAAATCCCATCTCATCAGCAAAAGACCTGACAGCGGCGACCTGCTTTGCTGTGAGCGGTGACCTGGATATAGTGAATGTTATAGATGTCCAGCTCCTGAGAGCAGCAATATGCTTGACTGGTTCTGTAATCCTGTTTTCTGTTAACATACTGGCAATAATTCCTGTCAGCTTCAAAGGAGCTCTGGGGGGGAAATCGGTATATACCGTAACCGACATCACCCCTTCATCACTCAGATTGTCCCAGTATGTCTGCAATGCTTCAACGGTGAGAGTGAAGTCCTCTTTCACAGCCTGCAGTCCGGATGTCCCACCGAAGCTGCTGACAGATGGAAGCACGATAAGGTCATAGCTCTGCCTTTGTGTATTGAAAAATGCACGTGCATTCATCCTGTGCAGTGAGACCTGCGGAGCATCATACACCGAAGGGTAGTTCAGTTTATGCCACCTCTCCAATGCATCAAGCATGGTGATCTGCGGCTCAAAAGCAACAACCTTTTCTGCGCTATTTCGCAAAGCCTGTGCTACCAGCTCGCCTGTGCCGCTCTCAATCACCGCAACTTTGCGATGCTCTGACAGCAGGTATGGGAGTTTGTAGCCGGAGTAATCCAGGATATCTTCACCCTCCTTTCTGATGTCGTCAGGGATGAAACCTGCAGCATTTCCGTTGACGAATACCATAGGTTTTACCGGGACGCTTCCGGTGAAGTTGAGGCTCAGCCCCGGAGCATATCGAAGGTATTGAGATTCCACAACATGAGCCAGGGAAGAGATACCACTGTGCTCAACTGCTACTTCAGAATCGGGAAGCTGGAGAGTTCTGGAGAGTGCCTTGTACTGCGACAATGCCATTGGCAATGGTTTGATGATGCTGAGGGTTATTAGCCCTGCCATGACCAGCATCGACAGCATCAGTGTGTAGCTTTTCTTCCCCGGAATGATCATCAGGGCTGCCATCACCGGGAAGAGTGACGCTACCATCAGGGCATTGGCAGGCATCATGAATCCCAGCAGCAGAAGTGCGATCACACCTCCGATGCCTGACCCCAGAAGGTTGGAGAAATATAGCTTTCCGATCCCCTCCACATGCCTGACATAGATAATCCCTATCGCCAGCGATGCTGCCAGGAATGGCAGGAAAAAGAGCAGCACAAAGAGCACCAGCCTCAGCAGCTGGTCGGTAGAGCTGAAGACCAGGAAGGTGTCAAACTTCAGGAATTCATGCTGTGAGAGCCTGAAGGCAAGCACCATCAGTATTGAGCTGAGGATCATCAGCAGCGGTATCAGCAGCCCGGCATTTTTGAGCAGCCTCCGTTTCGAAAGGGCAAGCCAGGTGCCACTGACACCAAAGCCGAGCATGGCAATGCTGATAATCATATTCGCAAAATGATCCCACTGGTTAACGGAGAGTATCCTCATGAGGATGATCTGGAATCCGATAATGGAGAGTGAATGCAGGAACAGTGCAACCGGCAGCCTCCTGCCGGGGCAACCGTTCACTATCCCCGAATTTTGGATTGTGCTGCCTGTACTCATTTCGATCTTGTGAGGGGGACAAACCTTACAGGCATGACATTACGGCTCCTGGTCTTACCATCCTTTTTCTCCACAATTACAAGCTGCTGTGTCATGAATGGTGAGCCTACCGGGATGATCATTGTACCACCCTCTTTGAGCTGGTTCAGCAAAGGGGGAGGTATATATTCTGCGGCAGCAGTGACGACGATGGCATCAAACGGGGCATGGGCATTCCATCCATGATAGCCATCGGCAATGAGGAATTTTATGTTTTTGTATTTCAGAGCATCAAGGTCTTTTTTCGCTCTATCGCCCAAAGCCTGAATTATCTCGACAGTATAAACGGTATCTACAATTTCTGCCAGCACGGCAGCCTGGTAGCCTGAGCCTGTACCGATTTCAAGCACCTTATGCCCTTTGGCCGGTTTCACCGACTCTGTCATATATGCCACGATATAGGGCTGTGAGATTGTCTGTCCGAAGCCTATGGGCAACGGCCCGTCACCATAAGCGTGCTGCCTCTGAGCTTCAGGAACAAGCTTGTGTCTTTCAACACTGCGCATAGCACGGAGCGTTGCCTCATGTTTTATCCCCCTGGCTTCTATCTGCGTGCGCACCATCCTGTCACGCTCCGCCTGCCGCTCTTTGGATCCCGTCATCGCAAGTAACGGGATTATCAGCATAAACAAAAGAAACCTCCTCATAACGATCGAATTTTAAGGTTCAAGGGTAAAGATACAAAAATTCCCGGACTCATCCCAGGCAGAAGTTATTCTCGTCTCATTTGACTCCTCCTGTTTGCTTATCTTTGTATCATCATGAAGAAAGAGATAAAAACCGAGAGGTTGCCGGTGAAGATGTGGCTTGATGATATTGAGCCGGGAGCGATGAAGCAGGTTAAAAATGTTGCCAACCTGCCCTTTGCCTTCAGCCATATTGCCGTGATGCCTGATGCCCATGAAGGATATGGCATGCCCATCGGGGGTGTGCTTGCTGCTGATGGTGTCATCATTCCAAATGCTGTGGGCGTGGATATTGGCTGTGGCATGTGTGCCGTGAAGACATCCCTGACAGATGGCTCCGGCCTGAAGCTGAAAGACTTGATTGAAGAGATCCGGAGACTGGTACCTGTGGGATTCAAACATCATAAAAAACCTCAGCCTGAGGAAGCAATGCCATCAGGTTATGACACAGGCAGCATGCATATTGTGGGGAAGGAATACAGGTCGGCACTGCATCAGTTGGGAACTTTGGGTGGTGGCAACCACTTCATAGAGATACAGCAAGGGGATGACAGCCGGCTCTGGGTTATGATCCATTCAGGTTCCAGGAATCTGGGGAAGAGGGTAGCGGAGTATTACAACACTATTGCGAAGAGATTAAACGAGAAGTGGAGCAGGGTTGTTGACCCGAAGGCTGACCTGGCCTGGCTTCCTATAGACATACGCGAAGCTGAAGCATACATGACAGAGATGAACTACTGTGTTGATTTTGCCCTTGCAAACCGCAGGAGGATGATGCAGGTGGTTCAGCAGCTAATCCATGAGGCGGCAGGAGGCAGGGTAACCTTTGACCCGATGATAAACATTGCACACAACTATGCTGCCGCGGAGAACCATTTCGGTCGTGATGTAGTGGTACACCGCAAGGGAGCCACCTCTGCCATGGCAGGTGAGACGGGAATAATACCCGGTTCACAGGGCACAAAATCATATATTGTTGAAGGGTTGGGCAATCCTCAATCCTTCATGTCATGCTCCCATGGCGCCGGGCGCAGGATGGGCCGCAAGCAGGCACAACGCTCACTGGACTTCCACGAAGAGGTAAGAAAGCTGAATGAACTGGGAATCATACATAGCATCAGAAACCATTATGACCTTGATGAAGCTTCGGGAGCATACAAGGATATTGACGAGGTGATGGCAAACCAGGCAGATCTGGTAACTATTAAAGCAACCCTCAGGCCGGTAGCTGTTGTTAAAGGATAATCTATTAAAAAGTTCTGCACATCTTCGGCTTGCGGTACTTTCGGGTGTACCTGCTTTTTTTTCTGATAGATTCAGGCTCCAGCCGAAATACTAAAGTGAGAGTGTATGAATAATAACCATCAGAAAAACGATTCTTCTTTGCCCGTTCTGTCAAATAAACATCTCCATATGCAACTCCGTGATCAATGTAGTCTGTTGTTGATATCGTATATCTGGCTGAAAGATAAAACCCTAATCCTCTGCCCAGCATCATCCTGATTCCTGCCTCACCGGGGAATATTGCAGCAATATCCGGGTAAAGACCAAGAGAATCTACTTTAGTCTCAAAAACCCCGTTTCGTTTTACAGGCATGTAATTGTACCTTTCATCACTATTTTCAGGCCCCATTCTAACAGTACCATCTTTCCAGAAGTAATAACGATTCCCATCACTATCAAACAAATCGGCAAAAGTCTCAAACTGTATCAATCCGAAACCTAATCCTATGTATGGTCGGATTTGAAACTGTCTTCTGCAGGATGTTAAAGAATTAAACAGATACATAAGAGAAAGATCAACTGTTGCCATATCTGTTTGATGATCAAAATAAGCGAACCGCCCATTGAACCTCTGCCTCAGCGTTCCTTTTGTGATTGTACCTCGCAAAACAAATGCGGATACCATTTTATATTCCGCCAAAAGGCTATAACCAGAAGTAACCCCACCTATCTGCTGACTGCCATAATCGCCATCCATATCATAAGCGCCAGCGGCTAATCCAACAAAAAAACCACTCTGATTCATTTGTTTGACACCAGAGTAACTGTTTCTTGTTTTAAAATTCTGAGCGTCGAGAGTTTTAAAACTGAACAGTAAGATAACGATAAACCCGATTATTCTCATTTCTCTGTTCAGCATGTTCGTATTGTTTGGCAAAAGTAAAATAATCCACTAACTAATGCCTGTTAACAGGGTTTTTATACGCCATCCACTAAATAAAGTTACATAATATAATTGTAGTTATATCAATGCATATCAGCATACTACAAATTTATCGCTGATAAAAACAAGCTAAAATGACAGAAAAAAAAATTAATCTTTCTGAACGCAGTGTAAAAATAATTTACACATAAAGCCGGGTGGTGTTAAATAATTTAGCAATCCTCGTTTGATTTTTTACTTTTCCAGCCTGATTCTGGCATCAACAGCCACTACGTCTTTATGATTCCCTAAAATTGGATTGAGGTCCATTTCGGCAATTTCAGGTGCATGATAAAGCAGCGTTGACAGTTTATAAATACTATCAACAAATGCATCAATATTAACAGGATTCTGACCTCTGACGCCTTCCAGTATTGGGTAGCTTTTGAGGTTATTTATCATACGTCGGATTTCGGTTTTATCAACCGGAACAATTGCAGACTGTATATCTTTAAGAACTTCAATATAGATACCGCCCATACCACACATCAGCACATGGCCGAAATGTCCTTCGCGGGTTGCTCCGGCGAAGAGTTCCATTCCGGAGAGCATTGGTTGAATTAGGATTGCAGTAGTATCAGGGATATTGATCATTCTTGTAAATTCATCAATAACGTTTTGCTCATCTTTCACGTTAAGAACTACCCCCCCCACATCAGATTTATGGACGGGACCGACGACTTTCATTACAACAGGATAAGTGAGTCGGGATGCTTGTTCGACAGCTTTTTCCACGGTATCAACTACAGCTTCGCCGGCTCTGTGTATTCCGACAGCATCGAGCAGTGCCTGAACTTCGTTTGGTTTCAAGTAACCATCCACTGCAAAATCAACGATACTACGGATACGACCAACATCAACATCTGCTACGCAAGCTTTCTTATTTGCAGGTTTCTGTGTTGCCGCAACACGGCAGAGAGCATTTCCAAGAAGAACCTCATCAGGGAAGAAAATGCCGCCATTAACAAGGAAAGATTTAATCTCTTCCTGTGCTACCAAAATGGAAGGCAATACAGCAAAAATTGGTTTGGATGAACTCTTCATTTTTTCCTGTAGTACTTTATAAGCATCAAAAACAGGAGTAAGACCCGGGGTGCCGAAAATAACAACTATCCCATCGATTTCATCAAACTTCTGATCTGCATAATCTATAATTGTACCGAGTTGCTGTGCCGTACCTGTGGCCAGGAAGTCTATCGGGTTTGCAATCGAAGAACCTGGATAAAGATGGGTTAAAAGTTCAAATGCTGCCGACCCTTTTATATGAGGCACCAGCATGCCATTATTGGAGAGCATATCTGTAAGCATTACCGCAGGGCCTCCTGCATGAGTTATTATTGCAATTCTGTTTCCCTTAAGTCTGGGATGCATCAGTACTGATCCCACTGCTGTAAGTTCATCACGGCCATAACATCTCACAATGCCGGCTTTTTTGAAAAGAGCATCTACAGGTACATCCGGATTGGCAAGTGCTCCGGTATGTGAAGAAGCAGCCCTCTGCCCTGCTGCAGAAGTACCCGCCTTTATGGCTGCAATTCTGCAACCTTTACGAATAAGAGAGGATGCATGCTTCAGAAGCATTTCAGGCTTATTAATGTTCTCCATATAGAGAAGCTTAACCGGAGCACTGATCCCCTCCTCATAAGTCTCATCAAGGTACTTGATTAAATCCTCGACACCCATCTGGGCAGAGTTCCCAACAGAAAAGATATTGGCAAACTTTAAACCTTTCTGCAAACCGGATTCCATAATAAATACGGCAGTAGCTCCTGAACTGGAGATGAAGTCACAACCCAGTGGCTCGAAGGATGGTATAGGCAACGTGAACACAGACTTGTGCTTCTCAGTGATAATGCCCGTACAGTTTGGCCCTATCAGTGTTCCGTTAACATCATTTATCAATGCAACAATTTTCTCTTCAATTATCCTGCCTTCTTCACTCTCCTCACTAAAGCCAGCTGAAATTATCACAAAGGCTCTGGTGCCTTTCTCCTTCGTGAGATGCTCAACCACAGAAAGCGTGTACTTCGCTGCAATAGCTATAACCGCCAGATCTACCGGCGGCACTTCCGTCAAATCACGGTAACTCCTGACACCTTGAACCATATCCTCTTTAGGATTGCTCACAAATAGATCTCCACCGTATCCTCCGTCAATGATATTTTTTAAAATCTTACCACCGGGTTTTGTCGTGTCATTCGACGCCCCTACAACCAATATACCCGATGGGTTCATTAAATGCTCATTTATCATCGTTAGTGAAATTTTATAATTTGTTTCGACGGCTAAAATAGAAAAAAGTACTCTGGTGAACAAAAGTGAAGTGAGTAAATAGCTATTTTACAAATTCCTGAATTTCTAATTGTTACTGGGTTTTTCTTTTTTCAGGATTTTTCTTTATGTTTGACCGCCCAAACCTAACCCTAAAAACAAGATGCGATGAGAAGAGTTATTTTACTTATCTGGTTCTTTTCGATATCAGGATTATGCGTATCCTACGCCAATGACGGGATGCAACCACGACATCTGTCCAACATCCAAAATGTCACAGAAGTTTCAGTTTCTCCTGACGGGAATTGGGTGGCATACCTTCTTTTAACTCCGGTTGACCTTACAACAGGCATCGGTTATTTCAACAGTGAGCTTTATGTTTATGACGTAAAAGGTGCCCGTTCAATATCTCTGATAACAGGTAATGTGAGCATCTCATCAATAGGTTGGGTGCCCGGGAAAACGGAGATAAGCTTCAGGCAGAATACCGAAAAAACAAATGGGCATCAGGTCTTCAGCATTTCCATACAGGACAAGGAAATCGATCAGTTGACGGATTTTGCCCGTCCGGTTTCATCCTACAAATTCCGTAATGCGGATGAAATAATCTTTACTGCGTTGCAGGCACCAACTGTTGACAAGCAACGTCTGCAAAGAATGGGCATAGATATAAAAGTCTTCGAAGAGGAGTTGCAGCATATTGAGTTGTTGAGTTACGACCTCAATACTGGCAGGTCCAGGATGCTTGTTGGGGGCAAGACAGTTAACGACTTTGAGATCTCTCCTGACGGTTCAAAGATTGCTGCAGCAGTATCTGATGAAAACCTTATTGATTGGTATTATATGTTTCAGCGCATACGGATCCTTGATGCTGAGACAGGCAAGGTAATCAGGAAGATGAACAATCCGGGGAAGCTGGGTAAGATGGTATGGAGCCCTGACGGCAAAAGGCTTGCATTTCTCTCTGCTTCAAAACTTGAGGATTCTGTTGTTGGGAGCCTCTTCATAATGGCAGCAGACAATGAAGAGGAGCAATTCAAGCATCTTGTCAATCGTGTTGCAGGAAAAGAGCTTTCGGTAATTGATCTTATCTGGGAGGACAACAACAATTTGCTTTACACATCCGAGGAGAGTGTTGATATCACAGTCACAAGACTTAACCTGAAGAGCAACAAGCATGAAACTGTTATCCGGGGCGGTATGGCAGTGTTTCGAGGGGTTGAGTTAAACAGGAATATGCTTTACTTGTCAGGCAACACGTGGCAGCATCCAAATGAACTGATCGGCTATGACATGAAGAAGAAGAGGATAAACAAGCTTACAAACCACAACGAAGAGTGGCTTAAGGGTGTCTCGCTGGCAAAGCAGGAGAAGTTAACATGGAAAGCCCGGGATGGAAAGAGCATTGATGGCGTACTTTTATACCCGTTGAATTACGAGGCAGGAAAGAGTTACCCGATGATCGTTTACATCCATGGCGGGCCGGAAGCGTGTGTGAAGAACGGGTGGAACAATGGCTACTCACAATGGGGGCAGTTTGCAGCGGCAAAAGGCTTCTTTGTCTTCTCTCCAAACTACCGGGCAAGCTCCGGCCGGGGTGTTGAGTTCACCATGGCAGGCTACGGCGACCTGCTCGGGACAGAGTATGACGACGTACTTGACGGCATCGACTACCTGATTGCATCAGGAAAAGTTGACAGCAAACGCGTAGGCATCGGCGGTGGCTCCTACGGAGGTTTCTTTGCGGCATACTCTGCCACAAAACACAGCGACAGGTTTGCCGCTGCAGTGGTGTTTGTTGGCATTGCCAATCAGATATCAAAAAGGAAAACCACAGACATCCCGTGGGAAGATTACTATGTTCACTGGGGGTTCTGGACACATGAGAACTGGGAGAAGGTTTGGGATGCCAGCCCGGTGAAGTATGTGACAAGTAACCGAACACCAACACTGATACTTCATGGAGAGGATGACCCGAGAATCCCTGTTTCGCAAGGACTCGAATTGTACCGCGCACTTAAGCTGCATGGAAATGCACCTGTAAGAATGATATTATACCCCGGAGAAGGCCACGGTAACAGGAAAAATGTCAACAGACACGATTATCTTGTCAGAACCCTCGACTGGTTTGAGTTCTATCTGATCAAAAACCCGGGGTCACAGGAGATGCCTGAAAAATATATCGACTACCCCATACATTAGAGTTAAGAGTAATCTCAAAAAAAAACAAAACCATAATGAAAAAATTCTGGAAAGCTTTTAAACAGTTCAACAAAAAGATTTTCAAAGGTTCACTCGATTTTATTGAAGTGGTTGGGAACAAGCTGCCTCATCCTGCTACCATCTTTGCCATGTTAGCGGGGCTTGTGATAATACTGTCGTTTATTGCTTACCTCTTTAACGTTCAGGCAGAGCATCCTGTTGACGGCACGGTGATCACGGTAAAGAACCTTGTGAGTTCTGACGGTTTGCGCTGGATGTACACCAACCTGTTGAAGAACTTTCTGTTATTTCCTCCATTGGGCTACGTGCTGGTTGTGATGGTAGGTATTGGAGTAGCTGAAGGGTCAGGGCTTTTCACGCTGATGATCCGTGCACTGGTACTAAAGTCTCCTCCTAAACTTATTACAGCAGCAATAGTAATGGCAGGTATCATTTCACATCTTGCAAGCGAGGCGGGTTATGTAATTCTTATTCCTCTCGGCGCGATGATATTTCATGCATTGGGCCGACATCCCATGGCCGGCCTTGCAGCAGCTTTCTGTGGTGTGAGTGGCGGTTTTGGTGCCAACTTCCTGGTGGGTTCCATTGATCCGATACTTGCAGGTATTTCTGAGTCCGCTGCTGAAATGATAACCCCCGGCATGAGCATAAACCCCGCTGTCAACTACTACTTTATGTTCGTCTCAAGCTTTGTGGTTATTGGAATAGGCACATGGGTCACAGAAAAAATAGTCGAGCCCCGCCTCGGCCAGTACAAAGGTGACGTTGAGGTAATCCCCGTTGAAAAACTAACTCCTATTGAAAAGAAAGGATTGAAATGGGCAGGAGTGGCTCTCCTGGGCACCATTATTCTCCTGGCTATTTCTATTATTCCTGAAAACGGGATATTCAGAGACCCGGAAACAGGATCTGTACTCAAATCACCATTCTTCGACGGTATAATAATAGGAATCCTGGTGTTCTTCTTTATCCCCGGCCTTGTCTATGGCATCATAGTAAAGACCATCCGCGACGATAAAGATGTGGTCAAACATATCACGAAATCGATGGCAGGCATGGCCAGTTATATTGTTCTGGTATTCTTTGCAGCACAGTTCGTCTACTTCTTCAACTACTCAAACCTGGGCATTATCTTCGCTATCAAAGGGGCAAACAGCCTCCAGGAATTGGGAATCACCGGCCCCGGACTAATTGTGGCATTTGTTGCCCTGGCTGCATTCATCAACCTGTTCATGGGTTCTGCATCTGCAAAATGGGCCATCATGGCGCCGGTGTTCATCCCCATGCTGATGCTCATCGACCCGCCATACCACCCGGGACTCACGCAAGCAGCCTTCAGGATCGGCGACTCCGTCACAAACCTGATCACTCCGATGATGAGCTACTTCGCCCTCATCGTGACTTTTGCCCAGAAGTATGATGAGAAGTATGGTATAGGCACCATCATCTCAACCATGATTCCATACTCAGTGCTTCTGTTCCTGGCCTGGACAGGCCTTCTTGTAGCATGGATGCTGACAGGCCTTCCGCTAGGACCGGATGGCCCGATCTTTATTCCGTAGGGGATTATATCAAGATTGTGAGTATATCGGGTGAATTATTTTGCACATCCTATTGTGCATTATTTTGTGTTTTTGCACAAATGAATGTGCAATGATATCACTTTTAGAAAACTCAAACCGCTACCCTTCAGGAAACAGCATAGCCACGCTTCAAAAACCTGAAAAAGTGTTCCTGAATAATACCAACATGATGTACGCCCTTTCTGAGAACACTCCCAATATTGGCTCAATCCGCGAAACATTTGTAAATAACCAGATGAGGGTGCTGCATCATCTTACCCAACCCAAAACAGCCGATTTTGAAATTGATGGCAAACTGATATTTGAAGTTGGTGGTACATGAAAAAGCACTAAACAAATATCCGGCCTGTCAAATGCATTTGTGATAAAGGACAATATCGAATACCCAGTTGCCAATGCTATCCCACTATGGATGATTGGAATGCTTTATTGAAATTTTCTGCAGGTTTCTTGTAATTGATTTCAATTGCCATATTTTTGTGTCTCATATTTTGATTCGAACTGACAATATTGATTGTAAGAATCCGATACATTATAAACAAACTGATTATGAAAACAATATTGATCATCGCTATGCTTTTGTTGACATGCTTTTATAGCCGGTCACAGATCGTTGTCCACTCCGGAGAGTTGGACAGTACACAAATATGTGTACAAACCCTGGACAGCATCTACCCAATTGGAGTTGTTGTCTTTGATACGATCCTGGAGCAGTTTACCCTGGCACATACCGATCTGTTGAAAAGGATGAACAGGTTTCTGACTGAAAAGGGGTTTCTCTGGGGGCAGCCAGCGCTGATGCATACCAGAATGTATTTTAATCCGAACGGTTCACTGGATTATTACATCTACACAACGGTTCCCGGACAGATAAGCGAAGAAAAGCAAAGGCAATTTGAGAATCTGTTGCGTCTGTTTTTTTCTGATTACCGATTCCCAATAGCTTCAAAATCCGGTTTTTCGCAGTGCAGGCCGGTGATGTTCCAACCCACTGAACCTGACAATACCGGGAAGTAAATTCCGGGCGGCTCAAAAGGATAATTTCATTATCTTTCACTCCCCGAAACAGTCCCCTATGAGCGTTAAGAGATACAAACCAATGCAGGCTCTGAACAAGGCTTTTCTGAAGGTGAAGCCTGATCGTGATGAGATTGACTGTTTTAAAACAAACCTGATCCGAATGCTTGAGGGGGCCAATGCCGCTGAATCGGAAGAGTTTCACAAAAACCTGGTTTCAGATTTTCTCAAAGAGACCTGGTATAAGCCCAACCACTACATCAATACCAAAGGGCGCAACGATCTGGTGATCCATAACGGCAATGATGCCTCCACTCCTGTCGGAGTAATCATCGAAGCGAAAAAGCCGGCGAACAGAAGCGAGATGCCCTTGATTGGAGAAGGCCTCACGCACAACTTTAACATGAAAGCGTTTCATGAGCTGATACTCTATTACCTGCGCGAACGTATCACCCACAGGAATCTGGAGGTGAAACATCTGATCATTACAAATTTTTATGAGTGGCATCTGTTTGATGCAACTCTGTTTGAACGACTGTTTGCTCAAGACAAGGGATTAGTTCAACAGTTTTCAGATTTCGAAGCGGAGCGTCTGGCCGACACCCGCACCGATTTTTTCTATACTCAGATTGCCGCTCCATGCATCGAAAAGTTACAGGGTCAAATTGAATACACCCATTTCAACCTGAACGATTATCTGAAGGCATTGCACAATGAAAACGGTTCAGACGATACACTGCTTATTGAATTGTTTAAACTGCTCTCTCCCGAGCACCTGCTGAAGCTTCCATTTTCCAACGACAGCAACACTCTTGACAAGCGTTTCTATAACGAACTGCTGCACATAATCGGCCTGACAGAAGTCAGGGAGGGGGGACGAAAGCTCATATACAGAAACCCGGAAGGGGAACGTCATGCAGGTACTATCCTTGAAGATGCCGTCGTTCAGCTCGACAGCCTTAACAAGATAGGCAGACTGGACAAGCCCGGGCAATTTGGAGCAACACCGTCCGAACGGCTTTTCAATGTTGCCCTCGAACTCAGCATCACCTGGATCAACAGGATCCTCTTTCTCAAACTGCTGGAAGCTCAATTGATCTGCTATCATAACAGGGATCCGGAATATGCTTTTTTGAACAGCCGGCGTATCAAGGACTACTCTGACCTCAACACTCTCTTTTTTCAGGTGCTGGCAAGAGAACCCCATGAACGTAACGAATCTGTTCCAGAGCATTTTTCTCGGGTGCCCTATCTCAACTCATCGCTTTTTGAACCAACAGAGTTGGAGCATACCACGTTGTTCATCAGCAACCTTTCAGGCAACACAGCTGTTCCGTTACACAGGCAAACGGTACTCAAGGATCAGCAAGGGCGCCGGCGTTCCGGCACAATGTCTCCATTGGAGTATCTGTTGGCATTTCTCGATGCTTACGATTTCAGTAGTGATGGCACGATGGGCATCCAGGATGAGAAAAAGGCCCTCATTAACGCATCGGTGCTGGGGCTGATCTTTGAAAAAATCAACGGTTACAGGGATGGCTCTTTTTTCACTCCCGGTTTCATCACCATGTACATGTGTCGTGAGACAATCCGCAGGGCTGTTGTTCAGAAGTTTAATGAGACGAAAGGGTGGAGTTGTAAGACTCTGGATGATTTGTACGACAAGATAGATGACAGGACTGATGCCAATACCATTATTAATAGTATCACGATTTGTGATCCTGCTGTGGGTTCCGGGCACTTTCTGGTTTCGGCGCTGAATGAACTGATCGCTGTGAAGCATGACCTTCGGATTTTGCAGGATCGGAGTGGCAGGCGTCTGAAGGAGTACCATGTGGAGGTGGAGAACGACGAGTTGGTGGTGACTGACGAGAATGGAAAGCCTTTTACCTACAATCCACACAGCAAAGAGAGCCAGCGGATTCAGGAGGCATTGTTCCATGAGAAGCAGGTCATTATTGAAAACTGTCTGTTTGGGGTTGACATCAACCCCAACTCGGTAAAGATTTGCCGGCTGCGATTGTGGATTGAGCTGCTGAAGAATGCTTACTATAAGAACAGCGGTTTCAGCTCCGCTCAACCGGCGTTGGAGACACTGCCCAATATCGACATCAACATCAAGTGCGGAAATTCACTGGTGAGCCGGTTTGCGCTGGATGCTTCCATGAGTAAGGCGCTGAAAAAGAGCAAATGGAGTATCGACAGTTACCGGGTTGCCGTGGCTACCTACCGCAATGCCACCGTCTGGGAGGAGAAGCGGGCGATGGAGCGGCTGATCCAGGATATCAAAACCGGTTTTGAGAGTGAGATCTCGGTAAACGATCCCCGGTTGAAGCGGTTGCGCAAGTTGAACGGTGAGCTCAGCTTCATGACCAATCAGACACAGTTGTTTGAGATGACCAGAAAGGAGAAGGCTGAATTCGATAAGAGAGCAGCAAAACTGGCCGAAGAGATCAGAAAGCTCGAAGCGGAACTTGAAGAGATCCGTTCGAACCGGATCTACGAAAATGCCTTCGAGTGGCGCTTCGAATTCCCGGAGGTGCTGGATGAAAACGGTACCTTCACCGGCTTTGATGTAGTGATCGGAAACCCGCCATATATCAGGCAAGAGGAGATTGCAGAGTTGAAGTCGCATTTGGCCAGGAATTTTTCGATCTATGCAGGCACCGCTGACCTTTATACATATTTTGTTGAGCTGAGCCTGAAGGTGTTGAAAGAAAACGGGCAGTTCATATTCATCATACCCAACAAGTGGATGCGTGCAGGTTATGGGCAGAATCTGAGGCAACTTGTGGTTAGCAGGCGCATCCATGGCATACTCGATTTTGGTGATCTTCCGGTTTTTGAGGAGGCGACCACCTACCCCTGCATTCTTCATCTGACCAAAGAGAGCCCTGTTGATACTTTCTTGGCTTGTAACGTACGCACCCTTGATTTTCAGGATAGTCTCGAAGAGTATATACAGGAAAACAGGATTGAGGTGTTGGCCGGAGAGTTGACCGAAACAGGATGGAATCTATCAGACAGTCGGGTGCAACGATTGCTTGTAAAGCTAAGATCCAAAGGGATCTCTTTAGGAGAATATGTAAAGGGAAAGATATACAGAGGTATTCTGACCGGACTGAACGAAGCCTTTGTAATTGATCGGGAAACCCGTAACCGTTTGATTGGCGAAGACCCGAAAAGTGTGGAGATTATCAAGCCATTTCTGGCTGGAAGGGATATAAAACGGTATCAAACTCCCGTATGTGAAAAGTTTTTGATACTTATTCCCAAAGGGTTTACCATCAGAAAGAATCTGCCAAAAGACCACCCATACCATTGGATTTCTGAACCGCCACCACGTTACGGGGAGATGCCTTATGATGAGGCATGGGGTTGGTTTTCAGAAAACTATCCGGCCATTGCAGCTCATCTTACAGCGTACAGGGCAATGGCTATCAAACGAACGGATAAGGGAGATTTTTGGTGGGAACTTAGGGCTTGTGATTATTATGATGAGTTTGAAAAGCCGAAAATCATGCTGCCAGACATATCTTTAAGGTGCGAGGCACTTTATGATGAAGCTGGCAGATATTATTCAGTAAATACCGCCTACATAATTCCTGGACTGAGCAAATCAGATTTAGGCATTTTGAACTCAAAGCTCACCCTGTTCCTGTATTCGAATCTAACCCAGACAATACGTGGAGGTTACTATAGATTTATCCGGCAATACCTTGCTCAAATCCCAATGATTAAAACCGACATTTTGGACAGCCTGGTCAATCAGATCATTGAACTCAAAAGAGATAATCCCACCGCCGACACCACCCACCTCGAAGCTGAAATCGACCGTTTGGTTTACGAGCTGTACGGGTTGACGGAGGAGGAGGTGAGGATTATCAAAATCGCAATTCAAGAAAACGTTCCAGATCTTTAGCACATGAGCGAAAGTCGTATATTATAACCTCCACTTCGCCATCCTCTTTGTAATGAATCAGGGGATATAATACTTGCTCTTCAAGTGTAAAGAATTGTTGATAAACCTTTTGCTCGTCAATAAGAACCATCTCTCCAGGGATATTGAAGCTTGTAAGAACCTGATCTGCTGATTGTCCAATAAACAAGTAGGAGATTTTCTGAGACTTGAATGCCGCTTCATTTTTTCTATGAGCCTTGAGCAAAAACTCCAGGCAATGTACACAAGCATCATTAAGTCCGATCATAATAACCTTTGTCCCTTTTGGTACACTAAGATCCTGCAGGTACATGACTAACCTTTTTTCGTAACTTAGATCTGATGATAATCTCAAAGGTTCAACATCTTCTTTCTTAGTAAGATAATGCATTTCAATATAATCAACCGACCGTATGGTTGTTGTTCCGTGACGGATTTGATAATAGTCACCATATTTGCCTTGTTGACGGATAGCCAAATGTTGCAGGTGGTCGAAAAAGTATGGACCATATTTTTCATTATGCAACTTAAAGTTTGTTCCAGAGCCATATATATGGTAACCAATAACCTGAAAGTTTTCATCAAATAGCTGAATAAACCTAAATGGGTTAAAATCTTTATATTCTTCAATTACTATTGACCTAAGGAAAACTTTTTCCTTGCTACTATATTTAAAATATTCGAAAAAAATGAGGGTGGTAGACGCGGGATCATCTTTCAGATTGTTTCGGAAAGGGAATATATCTGCAGAAAACAGCTCTTTTGATTTGTGAGTGTTGAGGTTATACTGATACACTGAACCATGGGTGTAAATATGATAGACCAGAAGAGAATCGTTTATAATCAGTAGATTCAACAAACAGTTGCGTGCATATTCTGAATTGAAGTGTTTACCGATTAAATCATCAGGCACAGAAATATTGAGCATTTGGAGGCTCTTACCTTGAAGGTTGTACTCGCATAATAATTTTATTTTCAAATTCTTATGGGCAATATCATCAAACTCTGGTGCATGGATAACAAATGGTATATAAAGCCGATTATTCTGAATTAATTGAATGGTAGTTGCCATCGGATTGATATAAACCAAAGGGTTGATCTGACCATTGTAAATATGTGGTATAGCGTCCAATGAATACTCATTAACTATCTGACCATTGCCATTGCAGAGAATGAAGTCGCTGTATATTCTGCCAGCATTCCTGCTATGATATATGAATTGTCGGTCAAAGAACAGGAAAATTGAATCAGGGTTATGGAAATACAATAAAGCAACCATAGAGCCATTCAAAATCGGTATAGGGAAACGGGTGACATACTCTTTGGTGTTATTGCAAACGATGACTGAATCCAGGCTGGAATTGATGAAAACATGGAAAAAGTCACTATTGACGTACCGATAGTTATTGTGAGCCCCATTCATAGAACTGTTGTTCGGACGTTTCCAATCTGTATTAACACTAGCAACCTCCGCTACAATTTCGAAATTCTCTAATAAAGGCAATTTGGGTTCCCTGATTTGTTTAGTACACGAACAAAAATATATAACCGGTATCCACAAGATCGTCTTGAACAAGAAGCACAAATGCAGTCGGCATAAATTCTTCATCATTGTTGAAATTTTTTGGGGTTTTTATTTGAGCGGAACCACAACACGTGATTCCGCTCAGCTCCTTGTGATTAATTAGTTTTCAAATAAAGTCCGGTTTCAATTAGCGTTCCATCAGCAAGTTCCCAGTAGAGTTTTCCACACACCGTACCTGTTCCCTAACAATAAATATCAGTCACCTTACCACCTTCATCGAGGAAAATTTCTCTGATTCTACCTTTCATATTTGCTTCACCCGGGATAGGTTGAGATGGATCCATCGGCTCTTCCCACAATTCCGGATCAATCCAATAACAGACATCTTCCATACAAAACAATTCACCTGGAATAATCATTCCTGAACTATAGACTATATTTTCACTACTATAATCAATTGCTTCCTCTTTGCATCCAAACTGGACAACAAGAACTATCATGAAAAAAAAACTTATGTACTTATTCATCTTATTCATTATTAAATTTAAATTAAAGGACTAATTACATTTTATGGTATTCAGCTGCCATTCTATTTATGCAGTATAGATTGATATTAGCATGAATAACTTGTTTGTTTACTGCCCCCTTCCCACAATCCTTCTTAACCCGACAAATCCTCTCGGAAGGGGGCTATGTTCTATAAACTTGTTAGCCCCTGTTTCAAAGATCGTTTTATTAGTGTAGTAAGAGTGATGATAAATACAATTTAAAAGACGGTAAGTCGGAACCAGATATTGATCATAAGAAAAATAATTGCAAAGCTTTTTTATTCTCTTGACTACTAGGCTTTTACCACCCCCCCCCCCCCCCC
>OBJA01001098.1_pt1 | contig 19912 bp, 15 predicted proteins | sample 1519751 | NCBI WGS metagenome assembly OBJA01 (sample SAMEA3881238, study PRJEB22517) | soil metagenome | biome: lake sediment; feature: soda lake sediment; material: sediment, water from around vicinity | place: India | collected 2013-12-23 | depth 3 m
GGGAGCACGAGGGCAGCGCCCTCATAAGAGACCTTTTTCGACAAGCAAAGCGTGCTCTCGGGCACGCTTTTTTTCGCTCGGTTATGCAAAAATGTGTTTACGCTTTACGCGCCCATGATGACGACGACATCATGTGTGCCGCTTGCGAACACGGGAAGCAGATTGCCTTGCAGGGGCGTGCCATCCACAGTGATCGATTTGACACCCTTGCTGACGCTGTCAGGATTCTTAACGGTAATGGCGTATTCGGCGCCGCGGTATTTGCGCAGCACTTTGTATTCGCGCCATTGCTTGGGTACGCATGGGTCGATCCGAAGACCATCGTAATCGGGCTTGATGCCGAGGATATACTGTGAGATGGCCACAAAGTTCCACGCTGCCGTACCGGTCAGCCAAGAGTTTTTGGCTTCGCCATGGCGCTGCGCGTCTTTGCCTGCGATCATTTGCGCATACACATATGGCTCCATGCGGTGCACTTCGCTGAGCGATTCGCGGTACGCGGGCGCTATTTTTTTGTACAGCTCAAAAGCCCGATCGCCGTTGCCAAGCATCGTTTCCGCGCACATGATCCACGGATTGTTATGGCAGAATATACCGGCGTTCTCTTTGTACCCGCCGGGGTAGGAGGAAATTTCGCCAAGCTCCAAATAATACTTTGTGTATGCAGGCTGATGCAGCACGATGCCGTGCTGTGTGTCAAGATGCTTCTGTACGGAATCGAGCGCTTTTTGGGCTTTGCCGTCCTCGATACCAAGACCGGCCATGACACAGTAGCCTTGCGATTCGATGAAAATTTGGCCTTCAGCGCATTCTTTACTGCCGATTTTGTTGCCGTGAGCATCATAAGCGCGCAGGAACCATTCGCCGTCGTAGCCATGCACCATAACAGCCTTTTTCATCAACTCAATCTCATCTTGCAGCTCGGCGGCCTTGGCCTGCATGCCCTTTCTTTTAAGCATTGATACAAGCTCGGGAGCAATGGATATGTACATGCCGGCGATCAGCACGGATTCTGCGATACGGCCGTCCGGATCGCCGTGAGTCTGGAAGGATTCATCAGGCGTCTGTGAGAAACAGTTGAGATTCAGACAGTCGTTCCAGTCTGCACGACCGATCAGCGGCAGCCCGTGAGGCCCTCTGTTGTTTTTCACATGGTTGGCAGAGGCAATCAAATGCTCAAGCAGTGTGCCTTTGTCGGAAGGATCACAGCCAAAAGCCACAAGCTCATCAAGAACGCTCTCATCGCCCGTTTCTTTGATATAGGCGGCCGCCGCGGCAATCAGCCACAGCGGGTCATCATTGAATCCCATACCCACTTCGGCATTGCCCATTTTGGTGAGCGGTTGGTATTGGTGATAAGCAGAACCATCGCGAAACTGTGTCGCGGCAATGTCCAGCAGGCGCGTGCGTGCGCGCTCGGGCACAAGATGCACAAATCCAAAAAGATCCTGATTGGAGTCCCTGAACCCGAGCCCCCTGCCGATGCCGGATTCAAACAATGAAGCGCTACGGCTCATGTTGAACGTGACCATGCATTGATACGGGTTCCAGATGTTGACCATGCGCGAGAGTTTTTCATCGTCTGTTTCAAGCTTATAGCCGGATAAAAGGTTCTGCCAGTATTGCTTGAGCTGCAAAAGTGCGTCATCAACCTGCTGATCAGTCGCAAACTGCGCCATCATCTGCTTGGCTTTTGTTTTGTTGATGACATTCAAGGCATCAAATTTTTCATCCTGCGCATTCTCGACGTAGCCCAGCGTGAAAACGAATGATTGGCTCTCACCCGGCGCAAGATCAACTTCAATACAATGGCTGCCGATGGGCTGCCATCCGCTTGCCATCGAGTTGCGGGCACGGCCCTCAAAGACGGCTGCGGGTTTATCAAGCCCGTTATACAAACCGCAGAAATCGTGGAGCTGTGTATCAAATCCGGCAATGGGCGTATTGACCGAGTAGAATGCATAGTGATCTCTGCGTTCGCGGTATTCGGTTTTATGATAGATCGTGCTGCCATCTACCTCTACCTCGGCGGTATTGAAATTTCTCTGGAAGTTCAGCATGTCGTCAAGCGCATTCCACAAACAAAATTCGACAAAAGAAAACAGCTTGAGCTGCTTTGGTTCAGAAAGCGTATTTTTCAGCGTGATTTGGTGTACTTCCATATTCATACCCAGTGGTATAAAAGTGAGAAGCTGTGATTCAATGCCGTTGCATTTGCCCGAGATGCGTGTGTATCCAAGGCCGTGGCGGCACTCATATGCATCCAAATCTTTTTTGACCGGTTTCCATGAAGGGTTCCAGACTGTATCACCGTCTTTGATATAATAATAGCGGCCGTTGATGTCGATCGGGTTGTCGTTATAACGGTAGCGGGTCAGCCGCCGAAGCTTGGCGTCCCGGTAAAAGCAATAGCCGCCTGCGGTGTTTGATATGATGCCAAAAAAGTCCTCACAGCCAAGATAATTGATCCAAGGATACGGTGTCAGCGGTGTTTGGATCACATATTCTCGTGATTTGTCGTCAAAATGCCCGAAGTTCATATACAATCTCCGTTTCGTGATATATAGTATTGCTTTTCATTTATACCATAAGTGAAGGCAAAAAGGAAATGGGTTTCTATAAAAATATGCATAGAGTCACTTATATACACCATATAATGTATATTGCACCGCCAATTGTACCCAAACTCAAAAAAGGGGCTTGAATTTAGCAAATAATCGTGTTAAGATATCGCCGTAAACTTAAGAAACCGATTTCGGGTTAGGGGTATTGACTCCATCTATATTCATCAATTGAAATGTGTTTAGGGCAAAATGCCCTAATAATAAAAACCATATAAATGGGAAAGGATGAAAGCTAATATGAAGAAGTTATTGGTACTGGCACTTGCATGCTTCATGATCGTCACTCTGTTCGCAGCTTGCGGCGACGGCGGCAGCGAAGTCACACCGCCTCCGACAGACGACACGACCGCTCCTGTGGATGACACACCGATCGTTGTTGATGAGGAAGCGGACCTGATCGTCTGGTCTTTCACGAACGAGCTGATCACTCTGACAGTTGCGTTTAAGGAGGCTTATCCGGATCTGAACGTTCAGTACGTGATGATCCCGATGACGGACGGCGAGTTCCAGACAAAGGTTATGGCGTCCATCACCAGTGGTGACCTTCCTGACGTTATCGCGCTTGAAGCCGCGTTTGTCAGAGAGTATGTGGAAGCCGAGGGCCTGCTGGCAGATTTGACCGATCTTCTGCCTTTGGCGCAAGAGCTTGAGACCTATCAATTCATGGTTGATGCCGGCACAGACAACGGCGTTGTTAAAGCCTATTCCTGGCAGGCAACACCGGGTGCGGTTTTCTACAGAAGAAGCATGGCAACTGAAATCTTCGGAAGCGATGATCCTGAGTTCATCCAAGGCAAAATGAGCGATATGGAAGGCTTTGTGGCCATGGCCGAAGAAATCAAGCAGAAGACCGGCGGCAGCACCGTTATGGTTGGCTCCGTGCAGGAATTCACCAACCCCTACTACTTCAACAGAGAAGATCCGTGGGTTGTTGACAACAAACTTGTTATCGACCCGTTGATTGACGAGCTGCTCGACATGGCGAAACTGTTCCGTGACAACGGATACGAAGCTCAGGCTCAGCAGTGGCAGGAAGGCTGGTTTGCAGCCATGAACGATACACTGACAGACGCTAATGGCGATTCTGTTAAAGTGTTCTGCTACTTCCTCCCGACATGGGGTCTGCCGTATGTTCTGATGAACAATGCTGCTGACACCGCTGGTGACTGGGGCGTTGTTGGCGGTCCTCTCCCGTACGCATGGGGCGGCACATGGGCCGGCGTTATGGAAGGCTGCAGACATCCTGAGACTGCCAAAGAATTCGTGAAGTTTGTTGCGCTCAATGCCGACACACTCGAGAAGTGGGCAACAGGCGTATACACCAACGATTACTTAAAGGCTATCGATCCCACTGTGGGCGATGACTTAAAACAGGGACCTGGAGACTTTGTTTCGAGCCAGGTGGTTGTTAACAAGATCGTTAACGAGTTTGACAGTGCTGCAACCAGCGAATTCGTTGGCGGACAGAACTCCTACAGAGGCTTTGCGGCTGCGGCTCCCAACATCAGCTTGAGACTGCAGCAGGGCACAGACGATGCGATTCAGCGTGCGTTTAACGACCCGCTCGCTTCGTATGCGGCTGGCCAGCTGACGAAGGAAGAAGCGATCACGCAGTTCAAAGATGCTGTGAGAAACGCTGTTCCTGACATTATCGTCGAATAACACAATCTCCTTTACCAAGGCTGCGGCATACTGCCGCAGCCTTGGTTATAAGGGGTGTCCAGTGGATTTTTTTTTCAGTAAATAATCAAACGAACACGCCTTATTCACTTTGGTTGAGGCCGTTTGTTCATGGTTGGGATCGGTTTTCAAAATATCAGCCAAAGGAGGGTTGGTTTTATGGCTGCTGTCGCCAATGTAAGATCAAAAAACAACTATAAAGCGCATGCCAGCGCATTGAACAAAAATCATTACGGATATTTCTTTACGGCTCCCTTTATTATTGCATTTTTGGTGTTCGGCCTTTATCCGCTCATCTACACATTGTATTTGAGTCTGACGAACACAACTCTGCTGACCCGGCAATCGGATTTTGTCGGAATTGAGAATTTTACGAGGCTTTTTGATGATAATTTCTTTATGAGGTCTCTTGGTAACACCTGGATTATCTGGATTGGTAACTTTATACCCCAGCTAGGCATCGCGATGCTGTTGTCGGTTTGGTTTACCAACATCCGGCTTCGCATCAAAGGCGTGGGTGCATGGCGTGCTGTGTTTTACTTACCCAATTTGCTAATGCCTGCAACGGTCGCGGTTTTGTTTTTTAATTTCTTTTCTATATACGGACCTGTCAATCAGATTTTGGTAAGAGCCGGCTTTATTGAAAGCGCCTTTTTATTCATTCAAGATGTTACAGCGATGCGAAGCATTGCTATATTTATTCAATGGTGGATGTGGTTTGGCAATACAATCATCATACTGATGGCCGGTATGACAAGCATATCTCCCTCGTTTTACGAATCTGCGATGGTGGATGGAGCGTCATCAACGCAAATGTTTCGAAAAATTACGCTACCGCTGCTTAAACCTGTTATGTTATATATACTCGTGACATCGTTGGTCGGCGGTATGCAGATGTTTGACATACCTTATTTGATAACTGACGGCCGCGGTTCACCCAACTCATCGCTGATGACGATGAACGTTTTAATGTATATGCGCTTCAGCTCTGCCAGAGGACATATCGGTTTGGCGGCCTCGGTTGGCGTGGCCATATTTATCGTAACGGCCATTGTCGCGTTTTCGTTGTTCTATCTGCTTCGCACGAAGGAAGATACCGAGCAAAGCATGCGCCGTACCTTGGCGAAGATTCAAAAGAGAGGGAGGGCATAAGCATGTTAGGACACAAAGCAAAAACCAATATCATGCGGTTCTTTATCTACGCAATATTGATCATACTTGTGGTGATATGCATCGTTCCGGTGTGGATGTTGATCGTTAATGCCACACGGTCGACTGCGGAGATTCAGCAGGGCATCAGCTTGCTTCCCAGCAACAATCTTGATTTCAACTGGAATACGCTGACAAGCAGAGGATTCAACATTGGCCGCGGTTTCGTCAATAGCTCAGTAATCGCTGTGAGCGCTACGTTATTGACAGTGTACTTCTCAATGATGACTGCTTATGCGCTGCAGGTTTACAAATTCAAGTACAGAAAAGCCTTGTATGCTGTTATTTTGGTATTGGTGCTCCTTCCCACACAGCAGGTCGGCATCATCGGGTTTAGGCAGCATATGTTTAATCTTGGGCTGCTTGACAGCTACATACCGCTTATTTTGCCTGCGATAGCGGCACCGCCAGCTGTATTTTTTGCAAAGCAATATCTGGAATCGTGCGTATCGATGGATTTGATACAAGCGGCCAGAATCGACGGCTGCAGCGAGCTTGGCATATTCCACAGGGTCATGCTGCCGATTGCGGCACCTGGTGCATTTACACTTGGCTTGTTCTCCTTTGTGGCAGCATGGAACAACTTCTTTACGCCGTATATGATATTAAACAAGGTGGACATGTTTACACTGCCGCAGCTTGTACGTTTGCTTCGTGGCGATACATACCGCACAGAATACGGCGGCATTTATCTTGGCCTCGCGGTGACAGTTCTGCCCATTATCGTGGTGTATGCGATTTGCTCAAAATACATCATCAGCGGTATTTCGATGGGTGCTTTGAAGGAATAACAGCAGCGATACAGGAGAGACAAAATTGATAAAGAATCCGGTACTGACGGGGTTTCATCCCGATCCGTCCATGATTTGTGTGGATGGCGTGTATTATATTGCAAACTCGACATTTGAGTATTTCCCGGGGGTCAAGATCTCGCGATCGACTGATCTTGCCAACTGGGAGACAGCAGCCTATCCATTAGACAGAAAAGAGTTGCTCGATTTGCGCGGGGTTCCAAAAAGCGCTGGCATATGGGCCCCGTGCCTCTCCTATCATGACGGTACATTTTATTTGGTGTATACCGTGGTCAAATACTGGAGCACGCCGCCGTTTAAAGACACACCGAACTACGTGACAACGGCGAAGCATATCGAAGGCCCGTGGAGCGATCCGATATTTATCAACTGCATGGGCTTTGACGCATCGCTGTATCATGAAGACGACGGCACAAAGTATTTCATCAACATCGAGTGGGATTACAGAAAGCAGGGGGATGCGCAGTTTGCAGGTATACTGCTGACGCAGATTGATCCTAAGACACTGCAGCCAATCTCCGATACAGTTAAGATTTTTGAAGGTACAGACAGAGGGCTTGTTGAAGGCCCCCACATATATAAGAAGGACGGCTATTATTATCTGTTTACAGCGGAAGGCGGCACAACATACAATCACGCTGAGACGGTAGCCCGCTCAAAAGAACTATATGGCCCCTATGAGGTGCATCCGGGCAAGCACCTGATCAGCACATTGCACGCTCCCGAATCTGTTTTGCAGAAAACGGGGCATGGGGCTATTTGTCAGGCGCCGGACGGCCGATGGTGGTTCGCGTTTTTATGCGGCAGGCCCGTTGATGAAACCATGCGTTGCCCACTTGGGCGTGAGACCGGCATCAATGAGATCGTCTGGAGGGACGGTTGGCCGTATTTGAAGAACATGACGATGGTTCCAGACGCGTGCTTTGACGGGTACGGACAAAAAGATGAGAGTAAGCCCATACAGTATGATTTTGAAAGCGCCCTGTTTCGGAAAGATTTTATGGGGCTTCGCATAGAGCCAAAGCACGCTATTCTGAATGATGGTACGCTGCGCTTGTACGGCGGCGATTCGCTCGTATCAACACTTGATCAGAATATGCTTGTCAGACGGCAAACAGATTTCTCGTTTGAGGCAACCACATGCGTCAGCCTCAAGAGCGATCATTTCATGTGTATGGCTGGGCTGATATACAGATATGACGAAGAAAATCAATATCTACTTCGTTTGGCCTACAATGAGCAGACGGGTTGCAAAACACTCGGCATCCTATTCTTTGATCAAGGCAGCTTTTCGATGCCGCTTGGTGCAAGTGAGATACCGATTGTTGGAGACACCGTATATTTGAAGATTACGGTCAACAAGCGTTTCGGATTTTTCTCTTACTCACAAGACGGGCAAAGCTTTGCACAGATACCATACAGAGTGGATGCAAGCAAGCTGTCGGATGATTATGCGCAGCCTTTGGGATTCACAGGCGCGTATGTGGGCATGAGTTGTATTGATCTTCGTAATGGTCAAGGCTATGCAGATTTTCGTTCATTCGTTTATCTGCCGGGTGACGATTAATTCTATGATAAAGGTTGGTTACTGGCGAAAGGATGACACAATTGGTTACCATATACGACATAGCAAAGGAGACAGGTTTTTCGCCGGCAACCGTTTCTAAGGCGCTGAATAATTACAGCGGTGTCAACAAAAAAACTTACGAGCGTATTTTAGGGGCAGCCAGAGACATGGGCTATACTGCCAATGCTAATGCGCGTTCTCTTGTCACAAAAAAATCATGGCTGATCGGCGTTTTGTTTTCGGACGACGTTGATACAGGCATTTCGCATCCGCATTTTTCTGGTATCTTGCAAAGCTTCCAAAGCAGCGTGGGCAGCAAAGGCTACGATGTTATTTTTGTGAACAAAGTGCTCGGCGACAAGAAAGTATCTTTTTATGAGCACTGTATGCTGCGGCGTGTAGACGGCGTGATGATAGCGGCAAGCAAGAAATATACCAGTGAAGTGCAGAGCGTTGTCGACAGCAAACTCAAGCTCGTATCGGTCGAAATGCCATATCCGGGCAAGCACACGATCATCTGCGACAACGAAATGGGCAGTTTGCAGGCTCTTGAGCATCTGTACTTCTTAGGGCATAGAAAAATAGCGCACATCGCCGCGCCGCTTTTCAGTACAGCGGGGATGGAGCGCTACAGCGCCTACAGAAAGTTCCTTGAAGACAAAGGGCTCGAATATAAGCCCCATTATGTGGTGGAGGCACCAAGCTACACGCATGAGTCGGGCTGGATGGCGATCGAGAAGATGATCAGCCAATGCTGGAACGATATGCCGACGGCCGTTTTCGTGGCGTACGATGAATTGGCCTGCTCCGCGATTGCTTATTTGCAGCAGCGCGGTTTTCGGATACCGAAGGATTTTTCGATTATCGGTTTTGATGATCTTGAAATTGCGTCATTCACAAGCCCGCCGTTATCGACAATCAGGCAGGATCGGGTTACCATTGGTGAATTGGCGGCTGATAGATTGATTCGGCTGATCGAAGGAAAGCCTGGCGAAGAGCCCAAAGAGATGCGTATACCAACATCGCTGGTAATTCGCGGCACATGCGCACGTATCGAATAAGTACTTGAACAAGAAGGGAGACTGACATGCATTTTGAGAAGGACTTCGTTTTCGGTGTTGCAACAGCATCTTATCAGATTGAGGGCGCGGCAGATGAAGGCGGCAGAACGCCGTCAATCTGGGATGTGTTCTCTAAAACACCGGGCAATGTAACCAACGGCGATACCGGCGATATCGCGTGCGATCACTATCATCGCTACAAAGAAGACATCGCCATCATGAAGGAGCTTGGGGTCGATAGCTATCGGCTTTCCATTAGCTGGCCGAGAATATTTCCCGCTTATGGCGTGATTAATCCTGAAGGTGTTCGTTTTTATAGAAGTATACTTCAAGAGCTCAAAGACAAGGGTATCAAAGCAAACGTCACGCTTTTCCACTGGGATCTGCCTTTGTGGGCGCACGAATTGGGTGGATGGACAAACAGAGAAAGCGCTGATTGGTTTTGCGATTATGCCAAGACATGCTTTGCAGAGTTTGGTGATCTGGTTGACATGTGGGCAACGCACAATGAGCCAATTTGCTCATCAATCGTTTCGTATTTGGTGGGTAAGCATGCACCGGGCTTTAAGAGCGTGGAAAAGGGCATTAAGGCAGCGCATCATATACTGTTATCGCACGGAAAAGCGGTATCAGCGTACAGACAGACTGGTCAGAAAAGGCCCATTGGTATTGTCATCAACATGTCGCCTATTTTCCCGCAGAGCAACAGCTTTGAAAACAAGCTTGCCTGTTCCAATCAGGATGGCATGCTCAACAGATGGTTCCTTGATCCGCTGTTTAAAAAAACGTATCCAATGGATATTGTGAATCTATACGCGGCGCGCTGCTCTGATTTTGATTTTATACAAGAGGGTGATTTTGATATCATCAGCGAACCGTTTGATTACCTTGGTGTCAATTTTTATATGCGAGAGATCGTCCAATACAATCCTATGGCGGCGTTTTTCTCCGAGTCTGCTGTTACACAGGTTAAAAAGACAGAGATGGGATGGGATGTGACACCGGAGGCATTTGTTGATGTGATTAGAAGGGTAAGAGAAGACTACACCGATTTGCCCATCTATATTACCGAAAATGGTTCTGCGTGGAACGATGTGGTTGTGGACGGACGCGTGAAGGACAGCGATAGACAAGATTATCTGCAAAGGCATCTTGAAGAGCTGAGTAAAATGAATGAAGCGGGTATGAATGTCAAAGGCTATTACGCTTGGTCGCTGCTTGATAATTTTGAATGGTCCCATGGCTATACCAAGAGATTTGGACTCGTGTATGTGGACTATCAAACCATGGAAAGAATAAAGAAGGACAGCTATTACCTGTATCAAGATATCATAGCCAAAAGCCGAGGCTAGACGGGTGTTGGGAGCCGCATAATGAAGTTTGGTCTGCAAAAAGAGGGAAAAGGCGTATCCAAATCTGAAGAGCAAAAGACAGGTTTTGTATTGTATTTGGCCGCATACTTGAGCCGGTTCTGGAAGCTGATGGGGCTTTGTTTGCTTTATTTAGCCGCATGCGTCCCTGTCATCACAATCGGACCGGCAACGGCCGCTTTGATGTACATCGTCAAAAAATACATGCAGCAGGATATGGCGTTTATTTGGCAGGATTTCTGGCGAAACTTCAAATCCAATTTCAAGCAGGCGCTGCCAGTTGGCATCATCAGTCTGCTTGCATCCGCGCTGTTGCTGGTCGCGACGTTTTTTTATTATGCGCAAGGCGAGCTAATGGCGATGACCTATCTGCTGGCCGCTGTAACAGCCTTGGCATTTATCATACTGATACCGATGACGTATTATTCGTATCTTGTGATGGTGTCAGTTGAGCTGCCGCTGAAAGATGTATTAAAGAACGCGGCAGCGCTGACATTTGCGAAGCTTAGCAGGAGTTTTGTTGTTTTTCTCATAACCTTAGGGTTTATACTGCTGACATTGTACTTTTACCCGATATCGCTGGTCTTGGTGGCGATTATTCTGCCGGCTCTTCATGCGTACATTGTCTGCTGCATTCTCTATCCGGTTATGCACCATCTGATGATTAAGCCATTGCAGAAAAAGCACGAGACAAACGTGAAAGCGATTTTTACTGACAGAACACAATAGCAGCCCTGCGGAGGCGTATAGATGGCGGACGTGCGAATCAACAATGTGAAGAAGATCTATCCAAACGGCGTGCTTGCCGTTGAGGATTTTAGCCTGAATGTGAAGGACGGCGAGTTTGTTATACTGATTGGTCCGTCCGGATGCGGCAAGTCCACAATGCTCAAGTTGATTGCTGGCCTTGAACCGCTGAGCGAAGGCGAGGTCTATATTGGCGATGAGCTGGTTAACAACGTCGCCGCGAAGGACCGCAATATCGCCATGGTTTTTCAAAACTATGCGCTTTATCCGCATATGACTGTTTATGAGAATCTTGCGTTTGGGCTTGTGATGAAAAAGCTGCCCAAGGCACTGATAAAGCAGCGTGTTCAGGAAGCGGCTGAGCTGCTGGATATTGTACATCTATTAAAACGAAAACCCCGTGCGCTCTCCGGCGGACAGCGGCAGCGTGTCGCATTGGGCCGCGCCATGGTACGCGAGCCGAAGGTCTTCTTGTTTGATGAGCCGTTGTCCAACATAGAAGCTTCGCTGCGAATGCAGATGCGTACTGAGCTTGCCAAGCTGCACGCCAGACTAAGCGCCACATTTATCTATGTAACGCATGATCAGACAGAGGCGATGATGCTTGGGCAAAAAATCGTCGTGATGAACGAAGGGCGCGTGATGCAAAGCGGCACACCTCAAACGATTTACAACAGCCCCAATCATAAATTCGTTGCGGAATTTTTCGGAAGCCCGCCGATGAACATAGTTGAAGGCAAGCTGGAATTGTCAGGGCAGCAAGCGTTTGCTGTCATCGCGGGCCAAAGGCTGCTGATCGACAAGACGCGTGCACAGCAGATTGATAGCAGCGCATATGGACAGTCTGTGTATTTTGGCATACGGCCTAAGGATATCAGTATACCGAAAGACGATATATCCTCATGCGATGTGCTTAACGTAAAGACAATGATGTGCGAGCGGCGCGGTATAGATACACTGGTGTATTTCGATATGGATGGTGCCTCAATGACAGCACGCTTTGAAGAGCATTGTACTATCCGAATGGGCGATAGTATCCGTGTTTGTTTTGATACATCAAAGCTGCATGTGTTCGATATGCAAACGCAAATGACGATGATACAGATGTCCAATTAGTAATGGACATCGAAAATATAGCCATTGCGTGGATCGTGTCCGTATATCAGATTGTTAATGTCCAGAGTTTTCATCAAAGCTCTTCCTCCACAGGTTGTCCTTAGATCGGCTATACAGCTTAAGCTTTGGCGACAGAAGGGCAAATATTTAAGGCTCCGATGATGGGAGCTGGCCGCCGTCATTCGCTGGCGGCTTTTTTTTGCACTATTAAAGCCCCGTGTTGATATGAAGGACGAGACTCTTCACTTTGGTCAGAGTGAAAAAATAGGCTGCCATCTCGTTATGCTAAGCGCCTGCGATACTCCTTAGGGGCATGCCCATATGGCACAGACAATCGCTTCCTATACCTCATGCACCCGAAATTTTACATAGCCTTTATTACACTGCTACTCATATATAAGCATTTGCCCTCTTTCATCAGCAACCCGAAGGCCATATGAAATTTTTTCGTGAAACCGATTACATATAGCAACAAAACTGAATATAGACATATACCCAAAAATGGGATACAATCACAATGAGCAGGGAGGTAATAAAATGAAAAAAGAAATCTTAGAACTGATTCGGCAAAATCAACCGTTTTATTTTGCATCGTTTGACGGTAACAGGCCGTATGTGCGCCCATTTGGTTTTGTGATGATTTATCAAGATCAGCTGTGCTTTTGTACAAATAATCAAAAGAAGGTATTTGCGCAGCTTGCGGCCAATCCGTGGTTTGAAATCTGCACAACCCCCAAAGACGGTGAGTGGCTGCGGCTCTCAGGCAAAGCCGTTTTTATTACCAGCAGAGATACCAAACAAGCGGCTTTTGATGCTTCTGCGTTCTTGTCTTCAATGTACAGCGTTGATGATGATATACTGGAGATATTCACAATCAGTGATGCGAAGGCCGATTATTGCAGCATGAAAGGCACGATAAAAACAATAACACTGTAAGCTGCACTGAGATTGAATTGACATTATCGCTTTACAGCATCACCCGCATGACAAGCCTGTCCTCGCCAGCGCCATATTCGCCTATGCGGGTCTGCGTGGTTACAAATCCGAGTTTTGTCTCATAAACCTTAATGGCTCCGGTATTACCCGGATCAACTGTCAGCTCTACGGATTTGATGCCTTCTTTTTTCAGTATACTCAGGCATTCGGCCAGAAAAAACGTGCCAAGTCCCTTGCCCCTGTACGATGCGTCCACCGCGATGCCCACCAGATAGGCGCACAGCGGATCGTTCCAGTCTTTGATGAATTGTGCGCCGCCGATGATTTGCTCATCATCACGCAGCGCCATCACCCGTCCGTGACGCATGTAGGGTATCAGATTCCATTCATCCAGGCCGGCATTGCCAAATGCCTGTTTTTCAATTTCCATCAGCCGTTTGATGATGTGTTCGTCATTTGATTCGATGATATCGATAGCATTAGCCATTAAAGTGTCTCCTTGAAATGAACGTTGACAAACGGTGATGTCGTTACCGAAAGCAGGCCCGGGTACAGCAGGTGAAAATAGACCTCGTCGCCCAGCTCGTAGTCTTTTTCACTGTCGCTGATATCGAGCACAATATAATCACTGCTGCCACCAAGTATTTTTATGCCGTTATCGAGCGGCAGCAGGCCGGAGAGGCGCACGTCCTGCTTGCCTAAAGCAATCAGCGCTTTGCGCCGAAGCCCTCTGTCCTTAAAAACAGGGGTTTGGCCAAACGCATCCTTGCCAACCTGACCGATGGGCACCGAGGGTTTTGTTTTGATCTCGACGATATCGGCCGCGAGTAAAAACGCATCCTGATATGTGCCATTGATGACAGCATTACGTGCGCTGTCTCTGCCGAGCAATATGCCTTCACCGATCCGGATTTGGTTGATTTCGGATGGCATTTTGTTGGCCTCAATCAAGGCAAGGCAGTTTGTTCCGCCGATGGATACCACCCGCAACGGATGCGAATAGGCATGCCTGATTTCCTGCGCGAGGCCAGCCAAAACGCCCATGTTTTTTTTTGTTGGCAGCACTCCTCCGTAGCATCCCACATTGGTGCCAATTCCATGCAGATCAACATTTTTGAGCGACAAGATGCGCTTGATGCCTTGCATAACCTGTGTGTACATCATGCCTTCCCGCAAATCGCCCACATCCACCATCAATATGATGCCATGGGGATAGCCGGATTGACTTTCTTTGATCAGAGAGCGGATCATGCCCCACTCAGAATTGAGGCTCACATTTGTCATTCTGGCAACGGCTCCCGCGCTGCTGATTCTTGGAAGCCGAAGCATCATGATCGATGATGTGATGCCTGCTCTGCGCAGCTTGATGATGTTTCGGATCCTCGCGTCCGCCAAACCGCTGACGCCGCCCTCTATCATGGCGTTGGCAACCTGCGGCATACCCGAGACGCCTTTGGTGACGCCGATCACCTCTATACCACTGCGGCTGCAAAGCTTAACGATGGTTTGCGCATTGTGTCTGATTTTGTGCAAGTCCACTTCTAATCGTGGTGTATCCAAAATCCCAACTCCTTCTGTGCTGCAATAACACTATTTTACCATTAATTGCGCATCGTATAAACACCAGCCGATGGTGAAGTCGGCAACTGTCGAGGGTTTACAGCCGGCTGTGATGCATTTTGGCTGATTCATAGTAGTATTTTGCGTGCTCGCTTTGATTTGCGGACAAAAGCCATTGTTTTGGCTTCTCAATTTGTCATCAAAATGACACGCAACAAACATTCACTAAACTGACAGAGGGGTTCTATTGGCAAAGCAGAAAGCTTGAAGGTAAAAGATTAGAATACGGCCTGTATAAGCAGCATATACAAGGCGGTGCCGGAGAATATACTGATCAGCACATTGCGCTTCCACAGATGCAGAATCACCACCAGCGCGGCAGAGATAAACTCGGGCAGACCATACGGATAGGCGAGAAAACGTATGCCTTGCAGACAATAGATCACAAGAACGGCAATTATGGCCACGGGCAGCACACTGCAAAGGTATGTGACCAAGCGCGGCTTATCTTTGCCTCGAAAAAGCGCAAAAGGCAGTGCCCTTGTGAAGAACGTGGCAGCGGCGATTACGATTATGATGAGCAGCATTGAAACATTATCGAGCATGCGCGTCCTCCTGCTCTGAGGCAAAATAACGTCTGAAAATCATCACGATGAGAGTCAGCAGCATCATTGCGGGCAATAAAAACGCATCTTTACCAAAAAGAATCAGACACAGCACAGCGCATCCAGCACCTGTCGCAGCCACTGCATACCGGCGTGTTGATTTTAATTGTTCGATCAGTATCACAATAAACAAAGCCGTCATCGCAAACGCAATGCCCCTTGAATCAAACACAATGAATGATGAAGCAACACTGCCAACGAGCGTGCCGATAACCCAGTAAGCGTGATTGAGAAACGCGACGAAAAAGGTGTACCATTCTTTGTCCACACCATCGGGTACGCTTTGCGAGCTGAGCAGCGCGTACGTTTCATCTGTCAGTGAGAAAATCAGATAGGCTTTCTTAGCGCCGCGAATATCACTGAATTTTTGCAGCATAGTCAAGCCGTAAAAAAGATGACGGCTGTTGATCATCAGCGTAATCAAAGCCACCGTGAGCAACGAGAAGCCGCCGGTCAAAAAGCTGACAGCCACGAATTGCATCGAGCCTGCAAATACCAAAATGCTCATGAGTACAGCCCAAAGAAAATGGTATCCGCTTTGCTCAAAAAGCATGCCAAAAGCAAACCCGATGAATAAATAGCCGAGCATGACGGGTATCGTCACACGCAATGCGGCAGACAGAGAACGTCTTTTTATGTGTTTGTGCATAATGCGGTGCTGTCCTCATTTATAGAATCAACTCACATTATAATACCGAATAAGCAAATAATCCATCTCAATGAGGCGAAAGTTATCCAACAAATAAAAACCACGAAAAATGACAAAACATGTTGTCATATGTCAGCATAGCGTGCTAAAATAAATCAATTCTATATTTTGTACAGTTTGTATTGCCTTTCACACACTCATCATAACCTGTATGTATATCAAGGAGAACGATGATGCTTAAAAAATCGTTGATTTTTCTTTTGGTCTCGTTATTGATGCTGAATGTATGCCCAACTTTGGTAGCGGCGCTCGTAACAACGGCCGGGCAATCGGTAACCGGCATCACACTAGACAGCGAAGAGGAATACATGCTGATCGGTGATACCTTGACACTGGAAGCAACCGTTCTGCCGGAAAATGCGTTAAACAAAACGATTTTGTGGACGACTGACAACGCGGCAGTGGCTGTGGTGAATGATTTGGGTGAGGTGAGTGCTGTGGGGACAGGCTATGCGACCATCACAGCCGCCACCGAGGATGGCGGCTACACGGCCTTGTGCCGCATATCTGTTAATACGCCGACATCAATCAGCATCATGCCAAGCAATGAAATACACATGTATGTGGACGACATCGAACTATGCTATTTCACTGTTTTGCCGGCATCCACGCCCGACAAATATGTTTACTTGTCATCAAGCGATTCATCGGTGCTGTTGATACTTGGCGATGTTTTGTTGATGGGGATGAGCCCGGGCATCGTGACGGTGACAGCGACGACCGCTGTCGGCGGGCTGACCGACACCTGTACCGTTTATGTTTACGATTACGCTCAATCGGTTTCATTAAACACAAATGAGCTGCAACTGAGCATGGGTGAAATACAGCAGCTTGCTGCCACTGTGATGCCAACAGGCTCAAATCAAAAAGTCAATTGGCATTCCAGTGATGAGTCGGTGGCGACTGTGAGCCAAGACGGGGATGTGACGGGTGTCAGCTTGGGCACAGCACTGATTACGACAACATCTGTGGATGGCGGGTATACGGATACGTGCGTTGTGACGGTGGTTGAAAAGCCTGTCACGGGCGTGCGGCTTTGCAGCCATGACGAAACTTTGTTTATCGGTGATTCGCTGCTGCTTACGGCCGAGGTGGAGCCTTGCGATGCTGCAGACAAGCGTGTTTTGTGGTCAAGCGACAACACGGCTATAGCACAGGTTGATCAAAATGGGCAAGTCACAGGCATTGGTACAGGCCAAGCCAATATCACCGTGACAACGCTAGACGGCGGCTACACCGATACTTGCCGCGTTGATGTGGTCAGCATTCCGGTCACAGGTGTACTGTTGAATGTGCAGTACCTGACAATTAACATCGGAGAAACAATGATGCTGATTGCCACGGTAGAGCCCGAAGACGCGAGCGACAAAAATGTGATGTGGATAGGCGATAGTTCGGTTGGATCAGTCGATCATAACGGCTTGTTTACAGCGTCCAATCCGGGATTTATGATGGTGATGGTGATAACGGAGGACGGCGGATTTGTCGATGTCTGTTATATTACGGTTGTCAATTTGCCGGTTACTGGTGTCCGCTTAAATGCAAATGAGCAAACGCTGCATGTGGGCGATACAACCACGCTTGTGGCAACGGTGGAGCCCGTGCATACGGCAGACAAACGTGTTACATGGCAAAGCAGCAACGAGGCCGTCGCAACAGTCGATCAGAACGGCGAAGTGACGGCAACCGGCCTTGGTCATGCAACAGTGACTGTGACCACAACAGACGGCGGCTTTACAGATGCTTGTCAAATCAACGTGGTCGGCAAACCGGTTACAGGTGTGTGTTTGAACACCCGCCAAGAAACGTTGCAAATCGGTGATACAGTCACGCTTTTGGCAGAAGTGGAGCCAGCGGATGCGGCTGATATGCGCCTATTATGGCAAAGCAGCAATGAGGCCGTCGCGACAGTTGATCAGAATGGCTTGGTATCTGCCGTGTCTATAGGCTCAGCAACCATCAGCGTTGTGACGGAGGACGGCGGCCATACAGACGAATGTGATATTCAAGTGGTAAGCAGGCCGGTCACGGGCGTGAAGCTGGATATACACCAAACAACAATTGACGTAGGAGAAAAGGTTATGCTGGCGGCGTTGGTTGAACCGCATGATGCGACAGAGCAGACTGTGATCTGGTTAAGCCATGATACGACTGTGGCCGATGTGAACCAAAACGGAGAGGTGATCGGAAAAAGCGCAGGGACTGCCGATATCACAGTGACCACAATAGACGGCGGGTATACAGATACATGCAGCGTCACCGTCGTGACAAAGCCGGTCACAGGTGTGAAAATCAAGGCCCCTCAATATAAAATGCCGGTCGGCGACACGATGACGCTTGAAGCGCTTATAGAACCGCATGATGCGACAGACCAAGGCGTACTGTGGATTTGCAGCAATCAAGCGATTGCGACGATTGATCAAAACGGTGTGATAACGGCTCATCGGCAGGGATCGGTGACCATCATACTGATCACGGATGACAGTGGTTTTTTTGATATGTGTGACATCATGGTTGAGGGCAAAGCAGCAACGGGTGTGCGTATCGATATTCATGAAAAGACGATGCGTGCAGGCGAAACGCTTGAGCTTGCGGCAACCGTGGAGCCGGAAGATGCAGAGAATAAGCGTGTGGACTGGCAGAGCAGCAATGAAGCCGTTGCGACAGTCGATCAAAATGGCTTGGTAACGGCAATCAGCGCAGGTGTGGCATCCATCACCGCGACATTGTCAGGAGGCCATCATGACACGTGCCATATCACCGTGACGGAACAGACGGCGGTTTTGCCGGATCAGACGGCGGTTTTGATCTGCTCTGATTATTATTCAATCGACAGAGCAGGCGGCTTTTTGAAGGGTATTAAGATAGGCACATCGCCAAAAGAACTCAAAGCGCACCTGAGCCCTGAAGCAAACATAGAAATCTATCGTGATGACGCTTTATACACGGGTGATATGCTCGCATCAGGCATGCGTGTGAAGCTGGTGGTGGACGGCGTTGTTAAAGATGAGCTGACAATGGTGATTGCCGGTGATGTCAACGCAGACGGCGTTATTGATATCAGCGACATCACACAAATGCGCCTCGATATACTGAAAATCACATCGCTTGCGGGATTTGCGCTCGCGGCCGCCGATGTGAATAACGATGGCATTGTGGATATTTCCGATTATACGCTGATGCGGCTGGACATTCTGGAGCTTAGAAAAATACATGGTTAAATTCATTTTTTGGCGTTAACCGATATACTGGCGCGATTGATCAAAATAATATATAATAGCCCGAGCAAGCAGGAGGAAACAGCTTTGTTTTGCGTGAAAAGCGTGGAGGCAGGCAGTGCGGCCAACCGCGCTGGCATTTGCCCGGGCGATATTCTGATATCTATAAACGGCGAACCCTTCATTGATTACGTCGATTATGTTTATTTTTGTGCACAGAAAAAAATTAAGCTTTGCGTCATGCGCGGCGATCGCCGCATAAAACGGTTGATTTTCAAAAAAGAAGGCGAGGATATCGGCGTGGAGTTCACGCAGCCGCTGCTTGGCAAAAAACGCGTATGCGCCAACCGCTGTGTATTCTGTTTTGTGGACCAGCTGCCAAAGGGTATGCGCAAAAGCCTATATCTTAAGGATGAAGACTGGCGCTATTCGTTGATTATGGGCAACTACGTCACGATGGCTTCGATAAATAAAGAGGAGGTCCGTCGGATACTGCGGCGCAAAGCATCTCCGCTTTATATTTCGGTGCACACTGTGGACGAGGTACAAAGGCGGCTGATGCTGGGCAACAACAGCGCCGTGCCCATACGCCCATTGCTGCGAAAGCTTGCGCGGGGCGGCATACGCTTTCATGCACA
>OBJA01001099.1_pt1 | contig 19900 bp, 15 predicted proteins | sample 1519751 | NCBI WGS metagenome assembly OBJA01 (sample SAMEA3881238, study PRJEB22517) | soil metagenome | biome: lake sediment; feature: soda lake sediment; material: sediment, water from around vicinity | place: India | collected 2013-12-23 | depth 3 m
CAACGCGGAAATAGCTCAGTTGGTAGAGCACGACCTTGCCAAGGTCGGGGTCGCGGGTTCGAGTCCCGTTTTCCGCTCCAATTTTTCTACCTCTGCAAAGAGGTTTTTTTTTAAGCTCTGCTCCTTGTTTCTTGCCCGGATGGTGGAATTGGTAGACACCCAGGACTTAAAATCCTGTGGCCATTGCGGCCGTGCCGGTTCGATCCCGGCTCCGGGTACATTTACCTGATTATCAGGTAGCTACACTCCTCCCTTGACAGGTTTTCTCCCTGTTGCCTATGAAATCCTTCCGGGAACTGAAGGCTACCTGGTGGAGCGGGAGTTCTTATTTTCCCTTTTGAAAAACATCTTTTCCCCCTGATGCAATAGTAACTTTTGCCTGGTCAAAATATCTTCTAACTTTGCTATCTATGAAAACAAGCAGGCTATTGGGTCTTCTGATCGGGGCATTTGTTTTTATGGCCTGCAATAACAATACCCATCAAAGGGTGCTGTTCCCGGATATTGAAAAAGAAAATTTCAGGACAAGCTTCCAGGGAAAGCAGACGCAGTTATATTTCCTTTCCAATGGACGGATCCATGCCGCAATTACCAATTTTGGCGGAAGGATTGTATCTCTGGAGGTGCCTGACCGTAATGGGGTTTATGCGGATGTAGTAACGGGCTTTTCCTCTATTGATGATTACATCCATGCCACGGAAGTGTTTCACGGGGCATTGATTGGCCGCTATGGAAACCGCATTGCCAGGGGGCAGTTGAACCTAAACGGACAACTGTACCAGCTGCCCCTGAACAACGGCCCAAATCACCTTCACGGGGGACCACAGGGATTTCATAACGTAGTATGGGATGTTCAGCAGGCCACCGATTCAACCCTTACCCTTTATTATCTCTCTGAGGACGGTGAAATGGGATATCCCGGAAATCTTTCAGTTACGGTTGAATATACCCTGACCCGGAAAAATGAACTGGTAATAGATTATCATGCAGTCACCGACAGGAAGACGGTGATCAACCTTACAAGCCACCCGTTTTTCAACCTTGGGGGTGCGGGAAGCGGCACCATCAACCACCACATCCTCACCATCAATGCCGATCATTTCACCCCGGTTGATGAAACCCTGATCCCTACCGGACAGATTGCCCCCGTTGAGGGAACGCCCTTTGACTTCCGCAGCGGGAAGCCCATCGCCAAGGACCTGGATGATCATTACCCCCAGCTGGCTTACGCAAAAGGCTATGACCATAATTTTGTCCTGAACAACACCGGTGGCTCTGGGGAGACGTATTTTGCCGCCAGCGTGCTTGAACCAGAAAGTGGCAGAAAGATGCTGATCTTTACCCGGGAACCCGGGCTGCAATTCTACGGTGGAAACTTCAGCGATGGAACCACCCTATTGAAAAATGGCCAGGCCCACCGCTTCAGGGAGTCGTTCGCCCTGGAAACCCAGCATTTCCCGGATTCTCCAAATCATTCCCATTTTCCGTCAACCGTTTTAAACCCCGGACAACAATACCAGTCCCGGACCATATACCAATTTACAGTGGCTGATTAAGCCCCCTTTTTAAATCCTGTTCCCCAATTCAAAAAAGGCTCTCCCCGGTCACAAGCCTTTACCATCTCCTAATTAAAGGCTGAGCTTCTTCGGACTGAATTCGCACCAAACCCGGACCAAATTCAGATCAAATTCGGACCAAATTCAGATCAAATTCGGACCAAATTCGCGAAATCGCGAATTTGGTCCGAATTTAATCCGAGTTTGGTGCGAGTTTGGTGCGAGTTTAATACGGCCCTGATACGGGGAAAAGCACTTGCTGATCGAACCAGGGCCCGGGGTCCGATGAATCAACGAAGTATATGTTGGAAACCCTTAAGGGTTGATCACATTGGCCCTGGCAAGAAAATCAGGAAATTTTACCCTTTTATGGAAACGCCTTTCAGGACAATTCAACAAGTCAAACTCAAACCTCAACTTCTCAACCTCTCAACCTCCCAACCACAAAAAAAACGGGACACCTGCCGGGGGTGTCCCGCTAAAAAGCCGGGATTCCTGAGGTTTTAAAGCTGCAAACTGAGCCTGATAAGATTCTCCGACAGCGAACCCTGCAGAACATTTCCATTCCGGTCGGTAACCGAGAAGCCCTGCCGGAGTTCACTAAAATTGCTGAAGCGGTTGGTAGTTTGCATGAACTGCAAAACCTGGGCGAACACATCGGCTACTTTCTGGGCATTGGGATAATGAAACACAAACAGCCTGTGATCGTCCTGTTCGGCCACAACACCCTCGCTTATCTGGAAGAGATTTCCCGGCCCGAAGCTATAGATATTTCCCAGGGCCAGGGGGCCCATGATATAGGAGAAGCGGGTTGAGCCGGGATCGGGAAGATGCTTCAGCATCAGGGGAAGCTTGTGCCCTGAAGTTGTTTGATTCAAAAAATGGGCGGTGAGGGCATCAAATACTTCCTGGCGTTTATCCTCCTTCAGCCCGTTGCCCGAAGCCGACACATAGAAGTTACCCCTCCACAGGTGCATTGCATCCGCTGCAAAGGCCCTCCAAAGGGCAGCACCGGCCTCCACCTGCAAATTGCCTTTTCGCAGACTGAAGATTCCCGCAGCGGCGCTGTCGCTGTCCATTCGGTAAACTTCAACATAAAGCGCCCCCAGATCGGGATGCTTCAACTCAACGGCAGCAACATCGGCAAACCCATATTCCATATAAAGATCGGCTCCCCCGTTGATCAGAAAGAACAGGTCATCTCCCTGGTAGGCTATTACATCGTAGCTGGCCGTCCATTGTGGCAGCCAACCTTCAGCCGGGATGAGCTCCCGTGCGCTCTGAGCCGCTGAAAGGGTAAAAACAAGTATTCCGGCGCAAAACAAAATTACAGTTCGTTTCATTCTTTACAGTTCATTTTAATATTTAACGTGAAGTGCTGGAGCCATCAAGCTCCAGCTCCAGGATGCGGAGCTTGTGCAGGTCTTTTTCCCCAAGTCCAAGCTTGTAGCCTTCTTCCACCGAGAGCACATCTTCCACCATGAATCCCACCAGGCCGGCACAATACACATCAACTGCCACCAGGTCGGTAGCTGCCACTACCCTTCCGGGCTCAATATTTTCGCCCGGACCACTGGGCCCATTGGTAATGAGCACGGTGGTAACATCCGAGATGATCAGGTCGGATGGCCTCAGCAGGTTGAGCTCAGCGATACTTTGTGCAAGATACTGGGGATCGTTGCGTGCAGGCCCGTTCAGGTGGAAGGTTACATTGGAAGCCCTGGTGTTGATGCCCATAAGGTTCTTCATGGCATTGGTCAGGGTGGTGAGGGTGTGGTTTTTTGCAATGGGAATATTGATAAACACATCCACTTCCATAAACTCCCTGACGATTTCCAGGTTGGAAAGGACAGAAGCCCCCTCCACAGATTCCATCTTAACAAAGACCTCCTCGTTGTAAACGGAAGGAAAATGGTTGGTTTCAATGGTTCGTGCACGGGCAATCATTTCACGGTACTGAGGCTCCAGGTTGCTGCGTTCCCAGTATTCGGGAAGTATATGCTGAAGGAATACCACATCGGAGGCTCCTGCCTGAAATACCATTTCCAGGGTGGCAATCACCACATCGGGGTCCACATAGCATCCCTTATCGCGGAATCCGGAGTTAACAAGGATGCCCACTGTTTGCCCCGGCTTCACAAAGCGTTCCATTCCACCAAGGGAGGCAACAGCCTGTTTGGTTGCCAGAAAGACATCCGGGCTTTTTACCGAAACAATATCGGGCAGCTGAGCGCGCATTTGCCCCGTTGCAAGGACAAGAAGCAGCAAAAAAAAGATTTGTTTTTTCATGGTTGATTTTTTAAATGATTAATAAATGATTCAGGGTTGACCCTGGTATTCATCCAGGGTGATCTCGGTTATCTTCAGTTTTTCAAGGTTTTTTTCTCCCAGACCCATTTCATGTCCCAGGGCTATTGTAGGCACATCCTCGGGAAGAAAACCCACCTGCAGGGCACAGTAGGCATCGATGGCCACCGGATCGGCCGAGGCCACTACTTTTCCCGGGTGTACCAGGTCGCCCGGTCCACCGGGCCCGTTGGTCACAATCACTGTTGTTACGTCCGAGACTATCAGGTCGGGCTTACGCAGCAGGTTCAGGTCGGCAATGCATTGGGCAAGGAAATGAGGGTCGTTGCGTTCGGGCCCCTCAAGGTGGAAATTAACATTGGCAGCCCGGGTGTTCAGCCCCATCAGGTTCTTCATGGCATTGGTAAGAACCGGCACAATGTGATGCTTGGCAATCGCCACGTTGATAAAAACATCCACCTCGAAAACCTCCCTTACGATCTCCAGATTGTTGACGGCTTTGCCTCCTTCGGGGCGGCCAAGCCTGACAAAATATTGCTCATCAAATTCCTGTCGCCCGGTGTTATGGGTGATGATACGTAGTTGGGAGATCATGTCCCGGTAGAGGGGTTCAAGGGAGCTGCGTGTCCAGTATTCGGGTTCAATGATCTTCAGGCTCACCACTTCGCCTGCTCCGGCTTCATAGATCATTTCCAGCACCGCCAGCACCACATCCGGGTCTACGTATGCACCTTTTTCACGAAAGTTGGAATTTACCAGAATACCCACCTTTTGTCCCGGCTTCACAAAAGCCTGCATACCTCCAAGGCCTTCAACGGCCCGGCGGGTGGCTGCAAAAGTATCGGGCCCTTTAACGGAAACAATATCAGGATTGTTCCCGGTTGCCATCATGCTGCAAATGAGCATGACAAACAAAAACTTCATTGATCTGATCATCTTGTCATGGTTTTTATTTTGAGTTCACTTACGGAATTTTCTGATAAAGGATTCCACCTCGGGCACCCCACCCTGGTATACCAGGTAGCCATTATAGGGTTCGCGGGGGGTGATCTCGTCATTGACGGGAGTAAGCATCAGCCGCTTCACCTCTTCTGGCTCGGTAGTTTGCCCCAGCACCCATCCCAGCTTAATATAAGCCACCTCGGGCAGCATGTTGGCTGCCGGCACCACTCCCAGGGCCATCATCTCGCGCCCTGTTTCATAGACGAACATCTGGGCATAGCCCCACATGGTCTGCACGGTCATAAAGACGGCCACCCCTTTTTTGCTGGCCCTGTCAAGGGCAGGGTACAGTGGCTTGTTGACATGGCCCAGGCCGGTGCCAGCAATGATGATCCCCTTGTAGCCATTGTCGACAAGCGAATCAATAATGTCGGGCTGCATGTTGGGATAATAATAAACAATGGAAACCTTCTCCTCGAAGTAGGGCAGTATGGTAGCTTTACGGTCCTGGCGGCGGGGATTGAAGGAAGGTTTGATGGGTACCACCCCTTTTGTTGTCACCGAGGCCAGGGGTACATCGCCCAGGGTACGGAAGGTGCTGCGGTATGATGAGTGCATCTTGCGCACCCGGGTTCCGCGGTGCAGCAGCCCATATTCATCGGAAGTAGGGCCGAACATACAGATCATCACCTCGGCAATGTCGCCGTGGCCCGCCGTGTAGCAGGCATGCATCAGATTCAGGGCAGCATCCGATGAGGGGCGGTCGCTCGAGCGTTGTGAGCCTACCAGCACAATAGGAACCGGTGGATTTTGCACCATAAAGGTAAGGGCTGCTGCCGTGTGATGCAGGGTATCGGTACCATGCCCAATAACTATACCATCCACCCCGTTCTCTATCTCCTTTCCGATGGCAATGGCCAGTTTTTTATACTGATCGGGGCCCATGTTCTCGGAGAACACGGCAAACACCTTCTCGGTTGTAAGGTTGCAGATGTCGGCAAGCTCGGGGACTGCCCCGTAGAGCTCACCGGGTGAAAAGGCCGGTATCACCGCTCCGGTACGATAGTCAAGCCTGCTGGCAATGGTACCCCCGGTGCCAATGAGTTTTACCCGGGGAATCCCCCGGGTATAGGGGAACTCCTTTTCAGGGATCTTGTAGTTGGCTTTTTTATAGCCTGTTTCCTGCATGTTCAGTATGGTATCCACGGCAATGCCAACATTATAGCCTGTGGGGATCTTCAGCACGATATGCCGGGCATCGTCGTTTTCGGCCCTTGGCAGCACGGTGCCTGTGAAGTTCCCCCGGCTGGTTTCGATGGTAGCCTGGCCCCAGACCCTGACGTTGAACTTTTTGAGCACTTCCAGCGCCTGCTCCTTGTATCCTTGAAAAAAGTCTTCGCTCATAAGAGATAATTATTCTTTTTCGATCAACGATCTTAGTTCCTTCATGGGCAGGTTACCCAGAGCCTGGGGTCTCAGCTGGCCCATCAGCCAGTGGGTCATCCCGTTTTGGGAGGTATTGATGCTGCGGAACTTCTGTTTCAGGAAGCTCAATCCCGAGATAACTGCCTCCGGGGCCATTGGTTTATACCCGATGCTTATTAATATGGAATCAAAATCCATTTTGGGGTGCTGGTAGATCACCGGCAGCATGGGCCGGATGAGTTCCCGGTCCAGGGAGCGGCCTTTGAGCTCGGCCAGCAGCCATCCCAGCTTTTCGTAGGTGAATCCGGGTGCTTTTTCAAAATGGCCTTCCACGTACTTCAGGCGATGTCCCAAAAGGGTAGCTGCAAAAACCGGGTCATGCTTGTCCTTTTCAACAAGTTTTTTCAGAAAAGGGAAGAGATTTTTTTTCAGGATGTAGGTAAAGGTATCTTCAGGCACTCCCCACTTCTGCATAATGGCAATGGCATCCATAGCTTCCATGGGGATATCTTTGCCAGCCTGCTGAATATCCTCCTCTTTTAATGGGATAGGAGCCGAATCGGTATCGGGATACATGCGATCGGCACCGGGCAGCACCCGCTCAAAACAGGTGGTGCCATTGGCAAACGACTTTCGTGTTTCGTTAGGAACTCCTGAAAAAGCCATGCGGCAACGTTCCTCGATGGTTTCCAGGGCGGTGGCAATATCCTCTTCAGGCCCCCAGAACAGGATCACGGCATCATCTTTTTTGCTGCCCATGATCCGGCGTACTTTCTGAAACACCTCCTCCCCTTCCTGGGGTTTGAGCGAGTCGTGGGTAATCATGTTTGGTTTTTCAATACAGGCGATCACCTTCAGGCGGTCGCTGATCTCATCGGCAAACACATGCCCCTCCTGGGTGAAATGCGAGAGTATGCCATTGAAGCGGGGCAGGTTAACGGCATACAGTTTCATGTGGTTGTTCCTGATGTTTTTCAGGGCCCTTGAGCGGAAGTTGAAATCGGAAGGATCAAGCCGGGCATGGGTCATGGTCCAGGCCGAGGGGTTTTTCACCTTCTCCTGCAGCAGCTTCCTGATATTCAGCAAAGCCCATTGCCTGAACACCTCCCCATGTGTGAGCAGGGGGATCCAGCGGATGTGGGCCACTCCTTTGATCTCCACGCGGGTTCCGCCCCTGCAGCTGACATTCACATCCTGCCTTGCCGCACCCATACCGGTGCGCACCTTGCCGCTGCTTCGGTTCAGGAAGCGGATAAACTGGCAGGCTTCGGCAACCTCCTGTGGGTTGGTCATGTCTGGGTAGGTGACCGTCTCGATCAGGGGCATTCCCAGGCGGTCGGTCTTGTACACACGCCAGTGGCCAACATCGGATACCTCCCGGCAGGAATCCTCCTCAAGGCTAAGCTGTATCAGGCGGATGGTTTTGTTCCTAAGGCGGATTGCCCCCTCAACACCGATGATGGCCGTGCGCTGAAAGCCGGTGGGGATGCTGCCGTCAAGATATTGCTTGCGGGTGATATGCACCTCGCCCACAATATTGAGTTTTTTCAAAAGGGAAATACCAATAGCGATATCCAGGGCCTGGCGGTTGATGGGGAAGGGCGGGGTGTCGTCCACCTCATAGGTGCAGGTGGTTTCGTTTTTCAGGCGGTAGATGATGTTTTTGCGGGTTTTGAACTCCATCAGGGCAGTGCCGTCGTATTCGCCCAGCTCACTAAGTGTGGGCCGCATATGGCGGATCACCTCCGCATCATATTCATCATCTTTCTGGTACCTGCCTGCAGGGCAGCGGCAGAAAAGCTTTTCACGGGTGTCGAGCTGCTGGTGCACTTCCAGGCCCGACATGAAACCTACCCGATCGTAATCGGCCTGGGTAGCCTTTTTCAGTGAAACGTACCCAATGGCATCACGGGTTGCCCGGTAGTTCTGCGATGGATTGTATTTCTTTTGCATCCGTAACTGGTATTTCAAAATTCAGTCTTCCGGTAGGAAACCTTCCGCTGGTCAAGGTATTTCATCACAAACTTGAAACAATCGGGATCCATCCCCACCAACTCCAGTGGATAGACCCCTTTGCCGGTGAACAGCCCCTTCAGGATCAGCTCAGCACTTGCAGTTGCCGTAAAACCCGTTGTGCGGGCCATGGATGAAAGGTTTTGAACCGTATCATACTCATCATACAGCTCGTAGATAATTTTCTTATCCTGCCCGTCCTGCCTGCCGCTGATCTCAATGCGCATCACGGTGAACTCGTGTTCTGATGGATCCAGCTTCCAGTCGTTGATCAGCACACGGCTTGTGAAATCAATGGGGCGAATGGCCACATTATTCACCGTAAGGGGTTCCTTGTCAAAGAAACCCGCAGTTTTCAGTGCCTGTATCAGCTGAATGTGACCCGGATAGCGCAGGGTTTTTTCCTTCATGTTGGGGATATGGGCCATGTTGGTCAGCAGCGAACGCAACCCATCGGTGTAGAATGCTTCCAGGGTGCCCACCTTATCGAAATGCAACAGCTCGGGTTCACTCATTGCAGGTTTTTCCATAAACTGACCCTTCTCGATATAGCGGGCGGGGCGGGTGTATTCCTCCACCACATCCACCGGGGAGAAAGGAGCCTTATAGTAAAAAGGATATACCTTTACCTTAGGCAGGCCACCTACCACATAATCAAAACTGTCGATATCCATCAGCTCATTATGATAGCCCAGTATCAGGTTGGGCATTCCGGGAGCCACCCCGCAATCGGTAATTGCGGTAACACCATTGCGGGCTGCCAGGGCGTTCAGCTCCATGAAATCCTCGGGCATGAAGGAAATGTCGACGATATTTTTGCCCGCCTGTATCACTGCCTTCACCGTATCGAAGCCCATGAAACCCGGCACTGCCGAAATGACCAGATCGGCATCAGCCACCATTTGCTTGATGCTGTCTTCGGCCATCAGGTTGATGCCCTGGGTCTGAATGGGATAATTGGATTCAAGGAATTTCAGGGATTGCTGATCAATATCGGCAGCAATCACTTCATGGTTTTCACAAAGGTCGATGGCAATGGCTTTTCCTACCATCCCGGCACCCAGTACAACGATTCTGCTCATAAGATTTCTTTTTGTGAATGTATTGAGGAAGAAGCAGAAAGAATACCTGCTAAGATATTCATTTTGTTTTAAACAGAAGCCACCAACATAAAAAAAGCATACTATTGAATCATTGCCTGCTCCCCCCCAATAGCAGCAGGGGTAAGACCAAATGCTTTTTTTTCACAACTACTTGAATTGAAGCTTATTCCATATAAAAAACTCCGGGGATTATCAATGAAAACTTTTCATTTCCCGCAGTAGAAACTCGTGTATTATCTTAATTTTGCATTCCGTAATATTGAAACAAGCTCCAGAACGAATCCAAAAACAAGGGCAGGGATCATGCGAAACAATCCGGGGCCGGAGCTCCATCGCAAAAGAAAGAACCTCATCATCACGGGGATCATACTTACCGGGTTGATCCTTTTGAGCCGCTTGTTTTATATACAGGCCATTGATCATACTTACAAGATGTCGGCCACCAACAATGTGCTTCGTCACATTACGGATTACCCGGTTCGCGGGCTGATCTTCGACCGCCATGGGGAGTTGCTTGTATCCAACGAGACGCATTATGATCTGATGGTAATCCCCAACCAGGTACGCAACATCGATACCCTTGAATTTTGCCGCTTGCTTGACATGGATATTGAGCAGTTTGAGCGCCGTATGGCACAGGCCAGGGGGCACTCCAACTTCAGGGCTTCTGTTTTTGAGCGGCAGATATCAAAGAACACCTTTGCCTATTTCCAGGAAAAACTGTTTCGTTTTCCGGGTTTTTATGTTCAGCCCCGTACCCTGCGCAACTATGTATACCCCATGGCAGCCCACACTTTTGGTTATGTGGGTGAAGCGGGCCCTGTTCTGATTGCCAATGATCCCTACTACAAGATGGGGGACTATGTAGGCATCAGCGGCATTGAGCGATCTTATGAAGAGCAGCTTCGCGGGCGAAAAGGGGTTCGCATCCGCATGGTTGACGTGCTGAACCGGGAGATAGGTCCTTACCAGGAGGGCCGTTACGATACCATTTCTGTTCCGGGCAAGGATCTGTTCACTACCCTGGATGCCCGACTGCAGCTTTACGGCGAGCAGCTCATGGCCAACAAAAGGGGAAGTATAGTGGCCATTGAGCCCTCCTCGGGCGAGATTCTGGCCCTGGTATCAGCACCCGGTTATGATCCGGGGCTTCTTGTGGGGAGGGTAAGAAGCCAAAACTACCGCATGCTGCTGAACGACAGCCTCAAGCCTTTGTTCAACCGGGCCCTGATGGCCCAGTACCCTCCCGGTTCGGCCTTCAAGGTGGTGAACACCCTGATAGGCCTACAGGAAGGGGTTTTGAACGAACATACACGTTACGCCTGTGGGGGGGCCTACCACAGCGGAGGAATCACCGTAAGGTGCCGGCCGCATCCGGGCCCGGTAAATGTTATCAGCAGCATTCAGTATAGCTGCAACACCTATTCGGTCATCGCCTTCCGCAACACCCTGGACCAGTCACGTTTCCCCAACATGCAGGCGGCATTCAACAACTGGCGCGATCATGTCAGCAGCTTTGGCTTTGGACGCACCTTTGGAAATGACCTGGCCCATGAGTTGGGCGGGCTGGTTGTGTCGTCCGACTATTACGACCGCATTTACGGCAGCCGGGGATGGCGTTCGCTAACTATCGTATCACTTGGCATCGGGCAGGGAGAGCTGGGCACCACACCCCTGCAACTGGCAAATCTGGCCGCAACAGTGGCCAACAGGGGGCATTTCTTCACCCCCCATATTGTGAAAGCAATTGGCCACCCCGACAGCCTGACCCAATTCCAGACTCCCAACATAACCACTGTTGACCGCCGCCATTTTGAGTTGATGGCCAGGGCCATGCAGGAAGTAGTGACTGCCGGCACAGGCCGCTTCTCGCGAATACCGGGCATTGAAATGGCAGGCAAAACAGGAACCGTTCAAAATCCCCACGGGGAAAGCCACTCGGTATTTATTGCATTCGCCCCGGTTGACAATCCCAGCATCGCCATTTCCGTGGTGGTGGAAAATGCAGGGGGAGGTTCGGCCTGGGCTGCACCCATTGCCAGCCTGCTGATCGAGCAATACCTTACCGGCACCACCCAAAGGCAATGGTTCGAAAACCGGATTCTGGAAGCCAGTTTCCTTAATGCACGCCCCTGATGAGAAACCAGTTCAACATACTCAAGAACGTCGACAAGCAAATCATCCTGATCTTTTTGATGATGGTGCTCATTGGCTGGGTTAACATCTTTGCTGCCGAGATAAAAGAAACCCACCAGAATATTTTTGACATCAGTCAGAGCTATGGCAAGCAGATGCTCTGGATCATCACGGCAATTTTGCTGGGAGCCATTATCCTGATCTTCGAGGCCAAATTCTTTCCTGCCTTTGCCCTGCCAATCTTCTGGACCATCATGCTGATCCTGGTAGGGGTACTTCTTTTCGGCACCGAGATCAATGCCTCCAAGTCATGGTTCAAGATCGGCAGCTTTGCCATTCAACCTGCCGAGTTTGCCAAATATGGCACCGTGCTTGCCATTTCGCGGTATATCGGTGAAAACAAGGCCCAGCACCTTAGCTGGGGTATGCGTTTTAACCTTTACGCCCTGATAGCAGTGCCTGCCTTGCTGATCATACTGCAGAACGACACGGGTACGGCCCTGGTTTTTGCAGCCCTGGTAGTGGTTTTGTACCGGGAAGGATACCTGAGTGGCTGGATACTCATCGCAGGGATTCTTGCCGTTTTTCTTTTTGTACTTACCCTGCTGATCAACGAGTTCATCATAATAGGGATATTGGCTGCCATCACTGTGGTGATTGGTTTTTTTATCAAAAAGAAACGTGACCTGTTCCAGCTAGCAGGGCTATTTCTGCTGGTTTCAGTTTATGTTTATTCGGTTGATTATACTTTCGAGAATGTACTGCAGCACCACCAGAGGCTGCGAATTGAGGTGCTGCTGGATGAAACGGTGGATCTTCGCGGGGCTGGCTACAACCTGCACCAATCAAAGATTGCTATTGGTTCGGGCGGCCTTTGGGGGAAAGGTTACCTGAGGGGCACCCAGACAAAATTCAACTTCGTGCCCGAGCAGGGCACCGATTTCATCTTCTGCACCATTGGTGAAGAGTGGGGATTCCTGGGCAGCCTGGTCACGGTAGGTTTGTTCATGTGGCTGCTCATCCGCCTGGTAATCCTCGCCGAGCGGCAGCGATCGGCATTCAGCAGGGTGTTTGGCTATGGAGTAGCTTCCATCATCTTTTTTCACTTCTTTGTAAATCTTGGAATGACCGTGGGGCTGGTACCGGTGATCGGGATTCCTCTTCCCTTTTTCAGCTACGGGGGCTCCTCATTGTGGGGATTTACCATCATGATCTTTACTTTCCTGAAGCTAGATTCCAAAAGGCTGGATTTGCTTTGAAAATAATCGCATATAATATGATTTTTTCGGCAAAAGTTTTTTACTTTCGGTAGGAAAAATCAGCTTTTCATGAAAATTGCCCTTTTTGGCCGGGAGTTCAACCCCAGCTATTTTCCAGCCGTCAGCCAGCTGATCACCGCCCTTGAGCAGGAGCATACTACCTTTCAGGTATATGAGGAGTTTTACCTGTATCTGGCAGGGAAGGTGCAGTTTTCCAAACCAGTGAGGATCTTCAGCACCCATGAACAGCTTGAAATTGACACCTTTTGCATGATCAGCATCGGGGGTGATGGCACCCTTCTCGACACCATTACCCTGATCCAGGACACAGGTATCCCGGTCCTGGGGATCAATACCGGCAGGCTGGGATTCCTGTCGGCCATCTCTACTGAAGAGGTGCAGATGGCTGCCTCTGCCCTGCTTGCAGGGGATTTCAACATTGAAAAGCGATCATTGGTACAACTCATATCTCCTGGTGAACTCTTTGGCCCCCTGAATTATGCCCTCAATGAACTGACAGTCCTTAAAAGGGACACCTCTACCATGATCACCATCAACGCTTATGTAAACGATCATTACCTGAATACCTACTGGGCCGACGGGCTGATCGTTGCCACACCCACCGGCTCAACAGGCTATTCATTAAGCTGCGGGGGGCCCATCATATCCCCTGATTCTTCCACTTTCATCCTAACCCCTATTGCCACCCACAACCTTACGGTACGCCCCATTGTTATTCCCGACAACAGCACCGTCAAGCTAAAGATCAGTGGACGAACCCAGGATTACCTGGTGGTGCTGGATTCAAGATCCAAACCCATTGCCAGCTCCGTTGAGCTGGTCATCAAAAGGGCCGACTTCTTTATTCACCTGATAAGTATCGGGAAAAGCGACTTTTTTAAGACCATCCGCAACAAGCTCTCCTGGGGGCATGATAAACGCAATTAAAACTGATGATCATGTTTTGTGATGGCAGGCCTGATATTCTTTTAAATAAAAAAAAGTACATTTGCGCAATAGGTTTTAGCAAGAAATACCAGAATCCCTGTCATTTACCGGCCAATGTATAAGCCACATATCCTTTTCGCCCTGATCGTCATGATGGTAAGCATCCAGCTTGCAGCTCAGCCCTGGGTGCGCGAGCGAAGGCAGCTGGTGATCGGATTTGGGACATCTGCTTTTATGGGCGACCTGGGCGGCTCGGACGACATTGGCACCCAGGGCCCTAAAGATTTCAACCTTAGGTCGGCCCGTCCGGCAGTTCATCTCGGATATCGATACCACCTTCTTGAAGCCCTTGCTTTAAAGGGGGGAGCTGCATTTGGCTATCTTTACAGTACGGATGATTTTACCAACCAGCACCACCGCAACAACCGAAACCTGCATTTCCGCTCGCCCATTGCCGAGCTCTCCGCACAGGGGGAGTATTATTTCTGGGGCATTCAGCGCGTGGGCGATCGCTACAGGCGCATTACCCGCAGCCCAGGCTGGGTAGGCTTCAACCTGCGAACATATGCCTTTGCTGGTGTGGGAGGTTTCTATTATGAACCCCAGGGCTATTTTGTGGGTGAAAACGTGATGAACCGGGATTTTGTCAAAGGGCTTGAAGAATATGTTCCTGCGGATGGCTGGTATAACCTTAGACCACTGCGAACCGAAGGCCAGGGTTATGAAAAATTTCCCACCAGACCATATTATAAGCCCTTTGGACTTGTACTCCCCTTTGGAATAGGAGCCATCATGAACCTGACCCCCGACCTGATGGTCAGCCTTGAATACGGCTTTCGCAAAACATTTACCGATTATATAGATGATGCCAGCACAACTTATGTTGATCCCAAAGTGTTTGATGACATTTTTGAGGGGGATCCCCGCAAAATCATTCTTGCCAAATATTTTGCCAACCCAACCCTAAGACCCGAAGACCGACAGACCAGGCCTGGTCAGCAAAGGGCCAACCCGCATAATGATGATGCTTACATGTTTCTTTTTCTGAACCTCTCATACAAGATCAAGGAGCGCCGTTTCAGGGGAAGGATCCCGGGATTGTAACCGATTAAAATAAAGAAATGAAACCGGCGTTATTAAACAAAAATTAACAAACCCTAACACCACTGCCAATCCTGAATCAAATGATGTTTAAAAGCCGCCCTGCAGTTTTTCAGCACATAAAGGGTTTTCTGCGATCCCTGCTTTTTCTGGTTCTTTTGATCCCTTTTTCGGCCGCAAGCCAGGGCCATGATGTTGGCCTCACCTTCGGGGGAATGTACTACCTGGGTGATCTGAACCCCCAGAGGCAGTTTTCCATGACCCGTGTTGCAGCCGGTGGCCTGTTTCGCTACAATTTCAGCCAACACATTGCAGTGCGGCTGACAGGGCTTGTGGGCAGTGTCCAGGGTGATGATGCCGTGGTAGGGTACAATTTGAACCGCAACCTAAGCTTCAGATCCAACCTTGTGGAATTGTCCCTTCAGGGGGAAGTGAATTTCCTTCCCTATGAGACAGGCAGGCGCGACACCCCCCACTCTCCCTACCTTTTTGCCGGGATCGGTGGAGTTGGATTCAACCCCCGGGCAGCCATTGAAGGCACCTATCACCAGCTGCAGCCCCTGGGCACCGAAGGCCAGGGCCTGGAAGGATATCCCGATCCCTACAGCCGCTTCACAACAAGCATACTGATGGGTGTTGGCTACAAATTCAACATTACCCGCCGCATCAGCGCTGGCCTGGAATGGGGCTTCCGACGAACAGGCACCGATTATCTTGACGATGTCAGCACGGTATATCCGGCCGATTTTGACGAGCTCCCCCAACTTAGCAGGGACTTTTCTGACCGCTCCCTGCAAAACCAGGGAAACAATGCAGGATATCAGAGGGGCAATCCAACAACCAACGACTGGTATTCGTTTGCAGGGTTCTTTCTGAGCTTCAAATTACCAGGCAGAAGGCCCGATTGCCCTGCCTTCAATTAAAATTTCTTAAACTTTCATCACGAACTTTTATATTTGAAAACTATTTAGGAAATTTGTGCCACTTTAGGAAAATAGGCATAATCAATTGATGTAATGGATTTAAAGCAGCGAATAGATCTTGAAAAACTCCCCCGTCATGTAGCAGTGATCATGGATGGCAATGGTCGCTGGGCCCGCCAGCAGGGTAAAGAGCGGGTTTTCGGGCATGAGAATGGGGTGGTGTCTGTTCGGGAAACGGTAAAAGCTGCCGCTGAGCTGGGGATTCCTTTTCTTACTTTTTATGCCTTTTCCACCGAAAACTGGTGCCGGCCCAAAACAGAGGTCGACACCCTGATGCAGTTACTGGTAGAGGCCATCCGCAACGAAACCCCCGAATTGAACGAGAACGGGGTTCGCCTTCAGGCCATCGGTGACCTGGATTCACTGCCCCCGGGTTGCCGCGAGGAGCTTCAGCAAGCCATCGAGCTCACGGCACACAACACCCGGCTGCTGGTTAACGTGGCCCTTAGCTACAGCTCGCGCTGGGAAATTGTTAAAGCCTCCCGGCAAATCGCCCAACAGGTAAAAGACGGTAAAATCGAGCCTGATGAAATCAACGACAAGCTCTTTGAAGCCTGCCTTGAAACCAAAGGCATCCCTGACCCCGACCTGCTGATACGAACCAGCGGCGAACTGCGTATCAGCAATTTCCTGCTCTGGCAGATTGCTTACAGCGAATTATACTTTACCCCGGTACTTTGGCCCGATTTTCGCAAAAAACATTTCTTTCAGGCTATCATTGAATATCAGCGAAGAGAAAGACGCTTCGGAAAAACATTGGAACAAATTGCCTGAGCTTTATAATAAAATATACCTCCTTACCTGTTATGAACTTTTTCCTCAAAACCAAGAAAATGGGATTTTCACTTCACAGTTTAAATCATTCATTTTTCAGCCGATATGCAATCAGGATCTTCTTGCTATTGATGGTGTTCAGCCTTACAGCACCCCTTCAGGGGTTTTCCCAGGCCAACAACCAGCAGATCCAGATCAATCCCAACAACCCGGTTGAATATGAAATAGGTGGTATTACCGTAAGCGGTACGGCCAATATTGAGCCCAATATAGTGATCATGGTTTCCCAGCTTCGGGTTGGGGACCGGATCTTTATTCCCGGTGAAGAAATTGCCAGGGCCATTAATGAGCTTTGGAAACAGCAGTTGTTTCAGCATGTTTCCATAGGTGTCACCTCTATACAGGATAATTTCGTTTTTCTTGAAATTGAACTCCAGGAAAGGCCCAGGCTCACCAGCTACGAGTTTACGGGGGTGAAGCGTTCGGAAAGGGATGCCCTTCGCGAGAAGCTGAACCTGGTGCGCAACGATGTGATCACCGAGAACCTGCTGTTCCGGGCCGAATCAGCCATTGCTGATTACTTTATCGAAAAGGGCTATCTGCGCCCAAGGATCAATGTTACCCAGGTGCGCGATACCACCCGCATCAACAGCATGCGCCTGGAGTTTGATGTAAACAAAGGTCAGCGAACCCGTATCCGTGCCGTCAACATCCAGGGCAACGAGGTGCTGTCGGATGCCCAGATCAAAAGGCTGATGAAAAACACCCGCGAGCGAAGCCTGAGGTTTATCTTTTCTTCTTCCAAGCTGGTACAGGATGAATTCGAGGAAGATAAACAACGCATTATTGCCCGCTACAACGAGCTGGGAAAAAGGGATGCTGTGATTGTCAGGGATTCTATTTATTTCGTTGACGACGACCGCATACAGATTGACCTTGTCATTGATGAGGGTCCGACCTATTACTTCCGCAACATCACCTGGGTGGGCAATACTGTATATCCTTCCGAGTTGCTGTCCGAGGTGCTTGGCATCCGCAAAGGGGATCTTTACAACCAGCGGCTTCTTGAAAAAAACCTGTTCATGAATATGGATGAGGGAGATGTGAGCTCGCTATACATGAACTTCGGTTACCTGTTCTTCAACATTGATCCGGTGGAGAGGGCCGTTGAGAACGATTCCATCGATCTGGAGCTGCGCATCTACGAAGGCAAGCAGGCAACCATCAACCGTGTATCGGTCAGGGGCAATACCCGTACCAATGATCACGTGATCATGCGCGAGATCCGCACCCGCCCCGGGCAGCTGTTCAACCGCAGTGATATTCTGCGCAGCCAGCGCGAACTGGCCCAGCTGGGTTACTTCGATCAGGAAAAGATCGACATCATCCCCAGGCCCAATCCTGCCGATGCTACCGTCGACATAGACTATATTGTTGAAGAAACCTCCTCCGACCAGATAGAACTTTCGGGTGGATGGGGTGCCAACCGTATCATTGGCACCATCGGGGTATCGTTCAATAACTTTTCAACGCGCAACCTTTTCAAGAGAGAGGCCTGGAGGCCATTGCCCACGGGCGACGGACAGCGTCTTTCGCTAAGGGCCCAAACCTACGGACGGGGATATATCTCCTACAGCATGTCGTTTGTTGAGCCCTGGCTGGGCGGCAAACGGCCCAACTCCCTGAGCCTGTCGCTTTATCGCACCACCCACCGCCGCGACCTTGTACGTACCCATCCCAACTACGGGTACTACTCTATCATCGGCGCCAGCGTGGGCCTTGCCCGAAGGCTTACCGTACCCGACGACTATTTCTTCCTGCAACAGTTTGTCAACTATCAGCACTACGATATCTTCAACAGCCCCATCCCCTTTATTATGGACAGCGGGCAGAGCAACAACCTCAGCTACAATGTGGTCTTCGGGCGTAACTCCATCGACGCCCCCCTTTTCCCAAGGATGGGTTCGGAGGTATCCCTCTCCCTGCAGCTGACTCCCCCCTACTCGCTGATCAACGGACGTGACTTTGCCGGAGCACCCGACGCGGAACGGTATCGCTGGCTGGAATACCATAAATGGAAATTCAACACCAACTGGTATACCCTGCTGACAGGAAACCTGGTGCTGAGCACCCGCACCCGCCTGGGGATCCTTGGATTCTACAACTCCGACATCGGCTTCCCGCCCTTTGAAAGATTCTACCTGGGCGGTGATGGCCTCTCGGGATGGGAGATCGATGGGCGCGAAATTGTTGCACTGCGTGGTTATGGCAACTATGCCCTTACCCCCAGAAACCGCAGCGGGGAATTTGTCGGGGGCAACCTCTATACCAAGTATACCATGGAGCTGCGTTACCCCATCTCCCTGAACCCCATGGCCACTATTTATGCCCTGGGCTTTGTGGAAGCAGGAAATGCATGGACACACTTCCGGGATTTTAACCCCTTTAACGTGAAACGCTCCGCAGGTGTTGGCCTAAGGGTATTCCTGCCCATGTTCGGGCTGCTGGGTATCGACTGGGGCTACGGCTTCGACGAGATACCAGGCTTGCCGGGTGAAAACAGAGGCAGGTTCCACTTCTCAATCGGACAGTCTCTTGATTAATGAATGCTAACCCTTAACAAAGGAGAACGGAAAATGAAAAAAACAGCCTTATTGTCCCTGGTACTGATGCTGCTGGCTCTCAGCGGAATGGCCCAGCGTTTTGCCTTCATCGACTCGGAGTACATCATGGAAAACATCCCCGAGGTGCAGGCTGCCGAACGTGAGATCGAGCAGCTTTCCATCCAGTGGCAGGCCGAAATAGAAGAGAAGTTTGCAGAAATCGATCGCCTGTATCGCGACTACCAGGCACAGGCCCCGCTGCTTCCCGAAGACATGCGCCGCCAGCGCGAGGAGCGAATCATTCAGCGAGAGAAAGAAGCCAAGGAATACCAGATGCAGCGATTCGGCCGCGACGGCGACCTGTTCCAGAAACGTCAGGAGCTCATTCAACCCATTCAGGAAAGGATCCACAAAGCCGTGGAGGAAATTGCTACCCGGGGCAACTATGCCGTGATCTTCGACAAGGCAGGTGGCCTGACCATGATGTTCACCGATATGCGCTACGACCTTAGCGATGAGGTGCTGCAAAGAATGGGATACCGAAGGTAGGGATTCAATTAAGAATTAAGAATTAAGAATTAAGAATTAAGAATTAAGAATTAAGAATTAAAATAAAAAGAGGGGGATAAGTCGGTGACTTTTCCCCTTTTTTTGCACGGATCCATTAATCACTAATCACTTAATTCTTAATTCTTAATTAGGAGTGTTCAAAACCTTTTAGTGTTCTTTGAAATTTTGGAAATTACTTAG
>OBJA01001100.1_pt1 | contig 19894 bp, 15 predicted proteins | sample 1519751 | NCBI WGS metagenome assembly OBJA01 (sample SAMEA3881238, study PRJEB22517) | soil metagenome | biome: lake sediment; feature: soda lake sediment; material: sediment, water from around vicinity | place: India | collected 2013-12-23 | depth 3 m
CTGTACGATGTCCAGGAGGACGTGCTCCGGGCGAGCCTGGAAGAGTTCGAGCAGGGCGCGCGGCCCCAGGTCCACCTGGCGACGCCCGATCACCTCGCGGTGTACCCTGACCGGGCCTTCGACTACGTCATCTCCCTGCACGTGATCCACCACATCCAGCCCTTCGACGTCGCCATCTCCGCCCTGGCGCAGATGCTGCGCATCGCGCGGCGCGGGATCTACATCGTCGATCTGGAGAACAAGCCGGGAGCGGTGCCGTTCGCGCGGATCTGGAATCGCCTGACCGGCGTCTCGCCCGGGCTCAGTTCGGACGGCATCAAGAGCCTGTACCGCTCGTACGATCCGCGGCGCCTGCTGGACGCGCTGTCCGCGACGGAAATCGCCCGGCAGTATCGGATCGAGCTGAAGCGCTATTTCTTCGTGCCGTACTGGCGTCTGCAGGCCCGGCGCATTCCCTGAGCGCCGGCTCTACGGGCGGGATCGGATCGATCAGTTTCCAGCCGGGTCCGGATTCGAGCGCATCCGGTCGAGCTGGCGTCTGGCGATCGCGAGGGCGATGCGCTGCAGCGGATTGCGATGGCCGCCCGGGCGCCAGGTCCGCGCCAGGCGCTGGCGGTAGGCGTCGAACTGCAGCCCCCAGGGGGCGGCCGAAATCGCGCCGCGGCCGAGCAGGATCTTCAGCACCTCGGTACCCGCGACCCCCGCGCAGAGCTCGCAGGCCATCGGCGTCGATGGACCGCGCCGGCGCAGGAAATCGACCGCCGAAGGGTCGACCAGGTACGCCCGCTGCAGCATGGCCGGCGACAGGCCGATCAGGAATCTCACCAACTGCTCGGGTTCGTCCTGCCCCGCCATGCCGAAATATTTGTCGAAGCTCATCCCGCCCGGCAGGAAATTGAGCAGCGCCACGCCCATGCCGAGCGGGGCGGCCGTGACCGCGGGGATACGCAGGCGCTCGCAGGCCGAGAAGACGCTGCGCCGCGCCGGGACGGCGAAGAAATCGAGTCCGTCGACGTAGACGTCGACGCCGGCAAGGAACTGCTCGAGGTTGCCGTCGTCGACGCCGGCCTTGAACGCGCGTATCTGCAGCTCCGGGTTGATGTCCAGCGCCATGTCGATCAGCGTATCGAGCTTGGCGCGTCCCAGCGAGGACAGCGTGGCCCCGGCCTGGCGATTGAAGTTGGCCAGTTCGAAGGTATCGTATTCCGCCAGGTTGAAGCCCCCGATGCCGAGGCGGGTCAGCGCGAGCAGATGGCTGCCGCCGCCCCCGCTGAGCCCGGCGATCGCGACCCGGCTGGAGCGCAGCCGCTCCTGTTCCGCCGCGGTGATCCAGCCCCGGGTGCGGGAGAAGGCATCGGCATAATCGAAAGCGGCGGGTATCTTTTCAGCGTCGGTCTGCGACAAGGTTCGCGGAAGGATTTGTGCAATGGGTCCGCCAGACGGTAAATTCGCAGCCGGAGAATGTCAACCTGCAACGGCGTGATCCGTGAGGCGTTTCAGGGTCTTGTTACAGGGCTGTCCTGCCGATACCGAAGTATCGCGGAAGCGGTTCCGCGGAGAAAAGGTCAGCGGTTCCCTCCATCGTCATCGAGCGGGGACGCTGACCTTTTTCGGAGCGGGAAGTCCCGGCGGAGGGAGCCGATGCGAGAGAATGCGATGAGACAGTTCCTGAAGGGCGCCGTCATCTGCCTGGCGCTGTTGTCCGCCGCACCGGCGGTCGCCGCCGACGCCGAGACGCGCGGCCGCGAGCTTGCGCAGAGGGTCTACGATCGTCCCGACGGCGCGGACATGACCGTGGCGGGGAGCATGATCCTGACCGAGGCGGGGCGCACGCCGCGCGTGCGTGAACTCGTCACCTATCGTCTCGACGCGGGCGACGGCGAGGTCCGCTCGCTGATCCGTTTCCTTGCCCCCGCCGACATCCGCGAGACCGGGCTGCTCACCGTCGACCGGGCGGGAGACGCGACCGATCAGTGGGTCTACCTGCCGGCGCTGGACCGCTCGCGGCGCATCCCCGCCGCGCGCAAGGGCGGCCGTTTCGTCGCATCCGATCTCTTCTACGAAGACCTGCAGGATCGCAGGACGGACCAGGACGTCCATCGCTGGCTGGGCCGCGAGGAGCTCTCCGGCGTGCAGGCCGAGGTGCTGGAGAGCGTCCCGTCCGATGCGTCGAACTCCGTATACGGCAAGCGTCTGAGCTGGGTGCATCCGCAGATCCTCATTCCGCTGCGGGTCGATTACTTCCGTCCGGGCGGAGGGGAACCGTTCAAGCGCCTGACGGTGCAGCGCGTCGAGCAGATCCAGGGCTACTGGACGGTGATGGAGAGCACGATGGAAGACCTCGAGACCGGACACCAGACCCGCATGACCCTGGAGCGGGTGACCTACGACCGCGATCTGCCGCAGGAGCTGTTCTCGGTGCAGGCGCTGGAGGACACCGCGCGCGAGGCGCCGTTCCGTCCATGAGCGCGCACCGCACGACGATTCAGGGCGGCATGACCGCCAGGCCTTGCGCGAGGCGCGTCTTCGACGCCGTGTGCCTGTCCGCGCTGTGCGGCGTCGCCCTTTTCGCCACGGTCGCAGCGGCCCAGCCGCCGCAGGGCGACGGACCCTTGTCCAGGCACTACACTACGCGCGAAGAGGCGAATGCCGCCGCCGAGCGCCTGCGCGCGCGCGGTGCGGAGGTGCGCATCGAGGAGGTGACGGAGTTCCGCCCGGGCTCCCTCTACCACGTCCAGCTGCGCGGCTTCAGCCGCTGGGCCGACGCGCAGCGCGTCTCCAACACCCTCAGGCAGCAGGGTATAGACGCGATGGTCTTTTCACTGCCCGCGGACCGCAGCTACGCTGTGAGCGCCGGCATCTTCGCCTCGGCCGAGAACGCCGACCAGATGGCGCTGCGGGTGCTCGTGGCCGGCTACCGCGAGGTCTATACGATACGGCTCTCGGAGGAGGTGGTGGTCTATCGCCTCGTGCAGGGGCCGTTCTCCGAGACCCCCGCTGCCTCGAGGACCGAACCCCGCGACACCGTCCTGGTATTCGGGCCTTCGTCCTCGGCGGAGGCCGCTGCGCTGAGCGCGGGCGCCAGCCTGCGCGGAGCGGGGCCGCCGCGGGTCAGCGGCGGACTCCGTGACATCCGCCTCGAAGGCGGCTGGCTGACGGAGTCGGACAGCGAGGTCGACACCAGCAGCTATCTGCACGGCAGCGTCTATGCGCGCTGGCTCTCCCAGGGTCCCTGGGAGGCGTACGCCTCGGCGCGGGTGTTCGCCTGGCAGCAGGGCGGCGACCCGGACTTCACCCGCGCCGAGCTGGACTACGGCGATACCTGGCTGCGCTACCGCGGCGACCGCCTGCGCCTGACGGCCGGTGCGCAGACCGTGCTGTGGGGCCGCGCCGACGAGATGCCGCCCACCGACCGCCTCAGCGTGCAGGACGTGACGCGCTTCGCGCTCGACGACCTTGCCGATCGCCGCCGCTCCGTGCCGGCGCTGCGCATGGAGGGCTTCCACGGCGACTTCAAGGCGGACCTGCTCTGGGTGCCCCGGTTCCGCGCGGCCGAGCTGCCGCATCGCGACAGCATCTGGCACCCGGTGAACCGCCAGCGCGGCGACCTGATAGGCATACAGCCCGACCCGCTGCTCTCGGCCCTGGTCATGGCGGGCGGCTTCCGCGACGACGACGAAGGAGACGGCGGGGCCGGGCTGCGTCTGAGCCGCGCCGGACAGGGCGTGGACTATGCCGTGAGCGTCCAGCGCACGCGCCATTCACTGCCTTACTACGAGCTCGATCCCGCGGTGCGCGCGGCGCTGCTGGCCGATCCCGCCGATCCGGTGGCCGCCGCCGCCGCGGGCGATCCGTCCGGCACGTTCACGGGCCGGCATCCCTGGACCACGGTGATCGGCGCCGACCTGGGGCTGGTGAGCGGCGCGGTCACCTGGCGACTGGAGGCCGCCTGGCTGTCGGACGTGCCGGTCACCACCCGCGACCTGCGCATGGAGACCGTCGAGGCCGTCGACTGGGCGGCGGGGCTAGAGTTCTATCCGGGAGACGCGGACACCCGCGCCACGCTGCAGCTGACCGCGCGCAAGCTGCTCGACGCCCCCGACATACTCGACCGCGACGAGATCTATCTGCTCGGCGGCGAACTCGAGGCGCTCTTCGCCAACTATCGCTGGCGCGGCCGCATCCGCTTCTCCGTGGGCCTGGACGAGCGGGACGTGTACGTGAATCCGGAGCTCGCCTTCATCGCCCGCGAGCCGCACGAATTCTACCTGGGCTATCACTACATGGACGGCGCCGCGATCACGCCCGGCGGATTCTTCCAGGACAATAACCTGCTGGCCGCCGGATGGAGGGCCAGGTATTGACCGCACGCATGCTGCCGGCGCCGATCGCTCTGTTGCTGTTGATCGCGCTGGCGGCGGGCTCCGGGGCGATATTGCTGAAGCTGGACATCAATAACGCCCCGGAGATCTACTTCCCTGCCAGCGCGCCGACCGTGCAGTTCGAGCAGGAGCTGCGCGCGCGCTTCCCGCACGATCAGGTCATCGTGGCGATGTTCGAGCCGCCCGATCCCTACGCCGATTCCTTTCTGCAGGCCATGGACGCGGTGGTGCAGGAGATGCAGCGCCATCCGCTGGTCGACCGGGTCATCGCGCCGATGACCATGGACCAGATCAGGGGCAGCGAGGACGGGTTCGCGGTCGAGCCCCTGCTCTCCGCGCAGACCGCCGCCGGGCTGAGCTCCGCCCAGCGCCGGCAGCGGATGCTCGACGACCGCTTCGCGCCCGGCCTGCTCGTTGCGCGCGACGGCGATGCGCTGGCGATGATCGTGCGGCCGAGCGAGCTGAAGAACAGTGTGCAGCGCTATACGATGGAGCGCGATTTCCTGCGCAGCGTGGAGGGCGCCGGTCTGACGCCGCACATGTCGGCCCTGAGCGGCATCATCCCGCTGGAGGTCGCGCAGCTGCGCTCCATGATCCGCGACAGCCTGGTCTTCATCCCCGCCACCATGGCGCTCGGCCTCGGCCTCATCGCGTGGCTGTTCCGCCGCTGGATGGCCGTGCTGCTCGCGGCGCTGACCATCGCCGCCGTGGTCAATTCCACGGTGGCCCTGCTGATCCTCGCCGGACGGCCGTATACGCTGATCTCGGCCATCCTGCCGCCGCTGATGTCGGCGCTGACGGTGGCGCTGCTGATCCACTGGTACAACGCGCTGACGCACGCCGCCGCCTGCGGGTTCGCCGGGCGCGAGCGCGTGCGTCATGCCCTGGACGCGGTGGCGCAGCCCGCGGTGTATACCGCGCTGACGACGGCTGCGGGCCTGCTGTCCCTGACCTTCAGCCCGATCCAGCCGGTGGCGGCCTTCGGCGGCGTGGCGGCGGTCGGCATGCTGATACTGTGCGGCGTCGTGCTGCTGTTGCTGCCGCCGATGTTCGCGCAGTGGGACGGCAAGGGCTGGGCGGCGCGTGGCGGCGGCATCCGCCTGTTCGATCAGGCCATCGCGCGCCTGCGCAGGCTGGGGATGCGCAGGCCGGCCTGGGTGCTCGGCGGCGCCGGCGTCATACTGGCCGTCGCCGTAGTGCAGATGACCCGCGTCGAGGTCGAGACCGACCTGTTCCGCTTCTTCAAGCCCGACCATCCGATCACCGTCTCGACCGAGCGCGTCCAGGAGCGCCTGAGCGGCGTGACCACGCTGGAGCTGGTGCTCGACGCGCCGCAGCGCGACGGCCTGAAGGACCCGGCCCGCCTGGCCCAGGTCCGCGACCTCCAGCGCTGGGTGGAGACCCTGCCCGCCGTGGACAGGACCACCTCCATGGTGGATCTCATCGAGGAGATGCACTGGGGCTTTCACGAGGAAGACCCGCGGAATCGGACCCTGCCCGATTCCGCGGAGCTGATCGGCCAGTACCTGCTCATCTACGACGGCGTGGACCTGCACGAAGTGGTGGACCGCGATTTCGAGCGCACGCGGATCGTGCTCAACCTCAGCGTGCACGGCGTACGCGCCATCAACGAGGTCATGGACGCGATCGAACGCCGCGTGCGGGAGCACCCGCCGGGAGACCTGCAGCTGACGGTGGCCGGCTTCGGGCGCCTGTTCGGCGATCAGGAGGCGCTGCTGATCGAGGGGCAGGTGAGGGGCCTGTTCGCGGCGCTGTTCCTGATCTTCGCGCTGATGGCCCTGCAGTGGCGTTCGCCCGCGGCCGCCGCCCTGTGCATGGTGCCCAACGTGGCGCCGGTGGCGCTGATCTTCGGTCTGATGGGGATCCTCGGCATCTGGCTGGACATGGCCACGGCGATGATCGCCAGCGTCACCGTCGGCATCGCCGTGGATGACACCATCCACGTCTATCACGGCTATCACCGCCGCGTCCGCGCGGGGATCGGCCGGGTCTGGGCGCTGGCGAGGAGCTACCAGTATGCCGGCCGCGCGGTGACTGCGACGACGCTGATCCTGGCGCCCCAGTTCTTCCTGCTCGGTCTTTCGGAGTTCGTGCCCACGGTCGAATTCGGCGTCCTCACCGCCTTCGGCCTGGTGGTCGCGCTGCTGTTCGACCTGCTGGTACTCCCCGCTCTCCTCATCACCCTCGCCGCAACCTCCCGCCGCTGACCCTCACAGAATCGTCAATTACCCGTCAAAAGGGTCAGACCCTATTGACGTGGCAGGGGGCCGGGGGTGGGTCAGGAGCCGGTGAGGGCGATTCGCTGCTGGGGGTGGCTCGGTTCGGAAGGCTGGGCCAGTTCGGAGCGGATGTGGCCCAGCAGCTGCGCAAGAGGGGGCGACAGATGGTTCAGCAGATCGTCGCGGGAGATGTAGAAGGGACCGCGCTTCCCGTGGTAGTCGATGACCTCGCCCACCGGGGTGAAGCGGATGTCGTAGAGCGACAGGTGCCGCGCCAGGCGCGGTTCCATCATCACGAAGACACCGTCCAGGCCTTCTTCCAGGCCCAGGGCCGCGCCGGCAAGGTACAGGCCGACCGCGATGTGTGAAAATACCCGGCGCTCGGCCTCCGGGATCACGCCCATGCCTTCCGGGCGTCCCTGATCCGTGCCGCGTTCGCCCGTCCTGCGGCGGAACCGCGCCGTCACCGTCAGCCGCGAAATCTCTCCGTAGCTCCCGGCGGGGAGCCTCGCGGGGTCGAGGATTTCCCTGTTCAGACTGTGGCCACAGTACCTCTCGAACGGAAAAGGTTCGTCCGGGGCGACGGGATCCCTTATAATCAGCCGGACACAGCCTGCGTACATGGAAGAAGCCCGGTGTTGCAGCAAGCAGTGACGGGCGCGGCGGTCATAGGCATCGTACTCCAGACCATCGGGGAACTGCTCCGGGCGTTCGAACTCCATTTCCCGGCAGTAGACCTCGTACCGCATGCGATAGACTTCCCGCAAGAGTGCCGTACTGTCCGCTGGCACCAAGCGAAAGTGCTGTGAAAACTGAGAGATGACATCGTTCGCTATCATTGTGTCAATTTATCGGCACATGAGATGCAGCCTGCACGGTGTTTTTGTGACGGCATCCACTGTTCGGGGCACTGGAACCCTTTCGGGACCCTCTGCGTCTTTTCTGGAAGCCGGATATCGAATCGCCGGTGCGCCCGCGGCCCGGCGCGGAACAATCTTCACGAGAGCGGCTTCTTGAAAGTGACCCCTGCCATGTTCGATGACCGATTCGAAGCCGTCCTTGCCGATACGCCCGAAGCATGCCAGATCCATTACCGGATCCGCTTTCTCGTCTATTGCCTCGAAACCGGCTATGAAGATGCGTTCGCCTATCCGGACGGGCTGGAAAGCGACCAGTGGGACGAGCGTTCGGCCCATTTCCTGGTGCGCCGCCGTGACGACGGCGCATGGATCGCCGCGATGCGCCTGGTGCTGCCGGACGGCGACCGGCCCCTGCCCATCCAGACCCTCTGCAAGCTGGACCGGAGGGTTTCCCGGGATGTGCCGGACCATCGCATAGCCGAAGTCTCCCGCCTGTGCATGGTGGAGCGCTACCGGCGCCGTACCGCGGAACGCCACATCCCCTATGAGATCGTCGACAGCGACCCCGGCCGCCGCCACCAGGTGCTGCCGTTCACCGTCGAGAAGCGGTCCGCGCAGCGGCGCCACGGTTCCGAGATCATGCTGGGCCTGCTCCGCGCCGCCGCCGAGTACGGCATACAGCGAGGGGTCGATCACTGGTTCTTCCTGACCAGCCCGGTCCTGTGCAGGATGCTCGAGCGCTACGGCATACCTTTCGTGCCCGCCGGCGAGCCCTGCCAGCACAACGGTGAGCGCCATCCGTTCTTCGTCGACCTGTCGCGCACCTGGAGCACGCTGCGCTCCAGCGGCAACGACATGTCGGCCTGGCTGGATGGCAGCCAGCCTGCATTCCGCCTCTATTCCGAGATCCAGGCCGCTTCCCGGATATCGCAGCCCCGCAAGGCCTCCTCCGTAGCCTGATCCGTCGGCTTTCCTTCCGGATGTGCCGCCCGTTTCGTCCTGTCGGCCGCCTCGAGACCCGGGAACGGGTATCCAAGCGCGACGGAAAACCTGTTTTTCCCGCCTATCTGTGCGGAAAGCGCGGTGATATAATGCCGCCCGTTCAACCCGCTTTAATCGCTCACGAACACCGGTTGAGAACGTTTTCGGAGGGCGCCGGATGCTTCGTTTTCAGAAATCTCGATCATCTTTTGCAGCGGACGAGCCGATATAGAACGCGTCCATGCGGATCCGTGTGCCCCGGGGAGGGCTGAGTGGGGGGCGCGCCGGACCCGTAAGTGTCAGATTTTTCGGCATTCTTCATAAGGAGCGTGTGGGGAGGGACCACCAGTGGAACTTGTCCGGCTTGGCAAGTCGTTGTTCAGATCGTTCGCCTTGGTATCCATGCTCGCGCTGGGCGCCTGCGCCAGCACCCATCCTCCCCTGCCGTCGATGGCCCTGGATGAGGGACCCGACTACCTGATCGGTCCGGGAGATGCGGTCAACATCTTCGTCTGGCGCCAGCCCGAGCTCTCGTCTTCCGTCCCGGTCAGGCCGGACGGAAAGATCACGACCCCGCTGGTAGAGGACGTGCCGGCCAGCGGCCGGACGCCCACGCAGCTGGCGCGCGAGATGGAGCAGGTCCTCTCGACCTACGTCCGCGATCCCATCGTGACGGTGATCGTCACCCGCTTCGTCGGGCCCTACGACCAGCAGGTGCGCATCGTCGGCGAGGCGGTCAATCCCATGGCGATCCCCTACAACGAACACATGACGCTCCTCGACCTGATGATCGCCGTCGGCGGCCTGACCGAGCTCGCGGCGGGCAACCGCGCGGTCGTCGTGCGCAGGGTCGCCGGTGAGCTCAAGCAGTTCAACGCCCGGCTCGACGACCTGCTCCGGAGGGGAGACATCGATGCCAACGCGCCAGTGATGCCGGGAGACATACTGATCATTCCGGAAGCGTGGTTCTGAGCAGACTCTGAGGCGCGCGGCGCATAGGACCGGCGGGCATGCACGACATATTCAACCAGCTCATCTCCCACGCGCGCGCCATGTGGCGCTATCGCTGGTTCGCCCTCGCCCTGGCCTGGGCGGTCAGCATCGCCGGCTGGGTGCACGTCGCGCAGATGCCCGACGAGTACCGCTCGTCCGCACGCGTCCACATCGATACCGATTCCATCCTGCGGCCGCTGCTGCGCGGCATAGCCGTGGAGGCCAACGTCACGCAGCGCGTCCAGCTGATGACCCGCACGCTGCTGTCGCAGCCCAACATGGAAAAGCTGGCGCGGATGACGGACCTGCACCTGCACGCCGGCTCGCCGGAGGCGCTGGAGCGCCAGACCGACCAGATGCGCAGCCGCATCGCCATCTCCTCGGAGGCGCGCCAGCCCAATCTGTTCACGATCTCCTACCGCGATACCGAACCGAAGAAGGCCCAGGAAGTCGTCCAGTCCCTGCTGACGATCTTCATGGAGACCGCCCTGGGAGAATCGCGCCAGGACAGCGATACCGCGCAGCGCTTCCTCGACCAGCAGATCCGCGACTACGAACGCCGCCTCGCCGAGGCCGAGCAGCGCCGCGCCGATTTCCGCCGCATCAACGTGGGCATGCTGCCGGGCGACCAGGGCAACTACTATCAGCGCCTCCAGGCCGTGGAGGCGCAGATCGAGCAGGCGAAGCTGGCGATGCGCGAGGCCGAGAACCGCCGCGCGGAGCTCGGCCGCCAGCTCGAGCGCGAGCGGCCCGCGGCCGAGGGGCAGGGCGGCGGCAGCGTCTGGGACAGCCCGCTGCGGATCGACGCGCGCATCAGCACCCTGCAGGGCCATCTCGACGAGCTGCTGCTGCGCTTCACCGAGAACCACCCCGACGTGATCTCGCTGCGCAAGACCATCGGCGATCTGGAGGCCCAGCGTGAGGAGGAGCTGGCGCTGAGGAGAGAGGCGATGGCGGGATTCGAGGGCGCCGCCTCCTCGGACAACCCGGTCTTCCAGCAGATCAGGCTGGCGATCTCCAACACCGATGCCGAGATCGCCTCGCTGAGGGTGCGCGTCGATGAATTCGAGCGCCAGAGCCAGCGCCTGCGCGAGATGGTCGACACCATTCCGCAGATCGAGGCCGAGATGCAGCGCCTGGACCGCGACTACAACGTCAATCGCAGCCAGTACGAAGAGCTGCTCAAGCGGCGCGAGACCGCGCAGATATCCAAGGTCGCCGAGGACCGAGGCGAGCAGGTCCAGTTCCGCATCATCGATCCGGCGCGCCTGCCGCGCGACCCCGCCGGCCCGAACCGTCCGATGTTCTTCACGATGGCGCTGCTGGCCGGCCTGGGTGCGGGCATCGGGCTCGCCTTTCTGCTCGCGCAGCTGCGCCCCGTGTTCGACAATCGGCGTACGCTCTCGGACGTCACCGGCTTTCCGGTGCTGGGCACCGTTTCCTGGGTGCTGACGCCGGTGCAGCGGGCGCGGGCGCGCATGGAGCTGGCGGGCTTCATGGTCGCGACGCTGTTCCTGCTGGTCTCCTACGGCGGGGTGATCGTGCTGGGCGTGGCCGCGCACGATCTGATGACGCGCTACATCTGATCTCCCCGGAGCCGCACGCACATGGAAAAGTCCAACACGATCGAAAAGGCCATGGACCGGGTCTCTGCGGGGGGCGACGCGCCGTACCCCGCCGATCAGGCGCCCCAGGCCGGGCAGGAGAGTTCGGTAGTGCGCGCCGCCGCCACGCCGCCGGCCCAGGGCGCCGGCGCCTCCGGCAGCGAGCCGCGCATGGCTCACATCGACCTCGCGGGGCTGAAGAAGGCGAACTTCGTCACCCCCGACGGCGAAAGGACGATGCTGGCCGAGGAATACCGCCTGATCAAGCGGCCGCTGCTGGCCAACGCCTTCGGCAAGAGCGCCGGACTGGTGGAGCACGGCAACCTGATCATGGTCACCAGCGCGCGCGCAGGGGAAGGAAAGACCTTCACCTCGGTGAACCTCGCCATGAGCATCGCCATGGAGATGGACCGGACGGTCCTGCTGGTGGACGCCGACGTGGCCCGCGCCCGCGTGCACAAGGTGCTGGGCACCCCCCCGGGGCCGGGACTGATCGACCTGCTGCTCGACGACAAGCTCGACGTCAGCGACGTCATCCTCAGGACCAACGTCCCCAAGCTCAGCCTGATCCCGATGGGACGCTACCATTCCCATTCCACCGAGCTGCTCGCCAGCCAGGACATGCTGCGCCTGACCCGGGAGCTCGCCGGCCGCTATTCGGACCGCATCGTTATCTTCGACGCGCCGCCGCTGCTGCTGACCACCGAGGCGGTGGTGCTGGCGGGGTTGATGGGCCAGATCGTGTTCGTGATCATGGCCGAGAAGACGCCACGCGGCGCCGTGCGCGACGCGCTCGCTCTGCTCGACGCCAACAAGCCGATCGGGCTGGTGCTGAACAAGAGCCGGCACGGCGCCGGCGATTCGTATTACGGCTATGGCTACGGCTACGGTTACGGGGACGACGGGAAGAGTTGAAGTGCGTGACCGCAAATGGATCGCCTCGATCCCGCTAGCCGTATTCTTCGCCATCGGCGCGACCGGAGCCGGCGCCGCAGGATGGGAGCTTGCCTCGCGCGCGAGCGTTTCGCAGAGCTACACGGATAATCTGTCGCTCGCGGACGCCGGCAGAGAGGAGGAGCATATCACCTCCGTCAATGCCGGCCTTTCCCTGTCCCGCGAGAGTCGCGCATCGGAACTCGCCCTGTCCTACGACGTGGTGGGTGTTCGCTACTGGAACACCGGCCGCCGCAACCAGGTGTATCACCGGTTCTTCGGCAACAGCACGGTCGAGTTGCTGCGCGAGCACCTGTTCCTCGACGCAGACGCCAGCTATACCCAGCGCCTCACCGACAGCCGGGACGGCGTTCCCCTGGACCTGCTGACGCCATCGCGGAATCGCGCCGACGTCGCCACCTACCGCATCAGCCCCTACCTGCAGGAGCGCTTCGGGCGTTTCGCCCTGGGCGAGGCGAGATACGCCTACGAAAAGACTGAATACGCCGGCTCCAGGCTCGATGACTTCGACAGCGAAACCGATCACGTGAGCGCCTCGCTGGTCAGCGGCTCGATGTTCACGACCATCGGCTGGAATGCCAGTTACCGGCGCGACGAGATCGTCTACGGCGACGGTTCGGAGATCGTGTTCGACATCCTGGAGGGCCAGGTCTCGTGGAACCTCGGCCGGTCTCTCAGTGTCTTCGTCAGCGGCGGCAGGGAGCGCAACGAGTTCGAGTTCGATCCCGTCCGGAGGCCGCGCCCCGACGACGATTTCTGGCGTGCCGGTTTCACTTGGACGCCGGGCAGCCGCACTACCATGACGGCGTACTACGGCGAGCGTTTCTTCGGCGAGACCTATGGCGGCAGCCTCACGCATCGTTCGCGCAATACCAGCTGGTCGCTGGAATATACCGAATCGCCCTCGACCACCAGTTCAGTGGTGTTCACGCCTGTGCTCGGGCTGATCGAGACCCCGACCGGAGACGTGTTCCTGATCGAACTCGAGATCCCGGAGCTGTTCACCGAGGTCTATCTCGCCCGGCGCTTCACCGCGGCGGTATCCGGCGCGCGCGTGCGGACGGGATGGCGGCTGAGGCTGTACAGCGAAGAGCGGGAGTACCAGCTTCGTCCGGAGAACGATCAGCGGACCGAAGGCGTGGGCTTGAACGCCTGGATGCGCCTCGCGGCCCGCACCACCGTCACGCTGGAGACGCGCCTGCAGCGCAACCAGTATCGGGAGGATGACCGGGAGGACGATCTGTGGGCGGCCTCGCTCGCGCTGACGAGGCAGTTCAGCCAGCGGGTCAATACTTCGCTGTCGTACCGCCACCAGGCCCGGGATTCCAACCTGCCCGGCAACGACTACAGAGAGAACCGGATCACCGCGACGGCGAGCATCAGCTTCTGATCCGCAGGGTCTGGACAATGGAACGCATGAACGACACGGCAGCACCATCCCGCGCCCCCGTCAACGCGATGAGCGTGGACGTGGAGGACTGGTTCCAGGTCTCCGCCTTCGAGCGTCACGTGGACCGGCGCGACTGGGACTCCCTGCCGACGCGCGTGGAGCGGAACGTGGACCGCATCCTGGAGCTGTTCGCCGGCCGCGGCGTGAAGGCGACCTTCTTCTTCCTCGGCTGGATCGCCGAGCGCCATCCGGAGCTGGTGCGCCGCGTGATCGCGCAGGGGCATGAGCTCGCCAGCCACGGCTGGTCTCACGTGCGCGTGGTCCAGCAGCGGCCGGAGGAGTTCCGCGCCGATGTCACGCGGACGCGCGCGCTGCTCGAGGACATCGGCGGCGTGCCGGTGATCGGCTATCGCGCCGCGAGCTATTCGATCGGCCGCGACAACCTGTGGGCGCTGGACGTGCTGCACGAGACCGGCCATCGCTACAGCTCCAGCATCTACCCGATCCATCACGACCTCTACGGCATGCCGGAAGCACCGCGCTTTCCCTTCCGTCACGGCGGAGACGGCGGCCTGCTGGAGATCCCCGTGACCACGGTGGAGTTCGGCGGGCGCAAGTTCCCCTGCGGGGGCGGCGGCTACTTCCGCCTGCTGCCCTACGGCGTCTTCCGCTGGGGGCTCAACCGCGTCAACACCCGCGACCGCCAGTCGGCGGTGTTCTATTTCCACCCCTGGGAGATCGACCCCGGACAGCCGCGGCAGCAGGGCATCGGCCTGAAGACGCGCATACGCCATTACCTCAATCTGGAGCGTATGGAGGCGCGTCTCGCGCGGCTGCTCGCGGACTTCCGCTGGGGCCGCGTGGACGCAGTCTTCCTCGCGCCTGCGGAGGGGCGGGCATGAGCGCGCCGTACGCCAGTGGCGAGCTGCGCCTGGCGGATGGGCCGCGCGGAGAGACGCGCAGCGTGGATGCCGTTCCCGATGCCGCGGTCGGCGTGTCGGTCCATCGGCTCGACGACGGGGGCCACGCGGCCTGGGACGCCTTCGTCCACGGCTGTCCCGAGGCGACCTTCTTCCACCGCGCCGGCTGGCGCACGGTGCTGGAGGGCGTGTTCGGCCACCGCGCGCACTATCTCTATGCCGAGCGCAGCGGGCGCATCGTCGGCGTGCTGCCGCTCGGGCACATCCGCAGCCGCCTGTTCGGCAACGCGCTGATCTCCACGCCGTTCTGCGTCTACGGCGGCGTCGCCGCCGCCGACGAGGCCGCCGTGCGCGCGCTGACCGACGCCGCGCGCGCGCTGGCGGAGGACCTGCGGGTGGACTACCTGGAGCTGCGCCATCTCGCCCGCCGCAATCCCGACTGGCCATGCAAGGACGCGCTCTACGTCACCTTCCGCAAGGCGATCGATCCCGATCCGGAGCAGAACATGCTCGCCATCCCGCGCAAGCAGCGCGCGATGGTGCGCAAGGGCATCAAGCACGAACTCCAGGGAGAGCTCGACGCCGACACCGGGCGCTTCTTCGACATCTACGCCGACAGCGTGCGCCGCCTCGGCACGCCGGTATTCGCGCCGCGCTACTTCGCCGCCCTGCGCGAGGTCTTCGGCGCCGACTGCGACGTGCTGACGGTGACGCACCAGGGCCGGCCGGTATCCAGCGTGCTCAGCTTCTGGTTCCGCAACGAGGTGCTGCCCTACTACGGCGGCGGGACGGAGCTGGCGCGCGAGGTCGCGGGCTACGACTTCCTCTACTGGGACCTGATGCGGCGCGCCTGCGAGCGCGGCTGCCGCGTCTTCGACTACGGCCGCAGCAAGGTGGACACCGGCTCGTACAGCTTCAAGAAGAACTGGGGCTTCGTACCCGAGCCGCTGCACTACGAGTACCACCTGGTGCGGGCGCAGCGGATGCCGGACATCAATCCCCTCAATCCGAAGTACCGCCTGTTCGTCGCCGCCTGGAAGCGCCTGCCGCCGGCGCTGGCGAACACGCTCGGCCCGCTGGTCTCGCGCGCGCTGGGGTGACGCATGGAAAGCCTGCTCTACCTGACCCATCGCATCCCGTTCCCGCCGAACAAGGGGGACAAGATCCGGTCCTTCAACCTGCTCAAGCACCTCGCCGCGCGCTACAGCGTGCGCCTCGGCTGCTTCATCGACGATCCCGCCGACTGGCGCCATCTCGAGGCGCTCGGCGAATGGTGCGAGGAGATCGTGGCACGCCCGCTGAAGCCAACCACCGCGCGCCTCGCCAGCCTGCGCGGCCTGTGGAGCGGCGAGGCGCTCACGCTGCCCTACTACCGTGACGCCGAGATGGCGCGCTGGGTGCGCCGCTGCCTCGACGAGGGCGTCGACCGCGTCGTCGTCTTTTCTTCCGCCATGGCGCAGTACCTCACGCAGGACGACCATGCCGCGCACCACGTCGTGCTCGACTTCGTCGACGTCGATTCCGACAAGTGGCGCCAGTACGCCGAGGGGCGCGGCTTCCCGATGAGCTGGCTCTACCGGCGCGAGGCGCGCCGGCTGCTCGCCTTCGAGCGCGAGGCCGCGGCCCATGCCGCGGCGTCGGTATTCGTCAGCGAGGAGGAGGCCGCGCTGTTCCGGCGCCTGGCGCCCGAGGTGGCGCAGCGCACCCACGCCATCGACAACGGCGTGGACGTGGAATACTTCTCTCCCGGCGGCGACTATCGCAATCCCTACGGTCCCGGCGAGCGGCATCTGGTCTTCACCGGCGCCATGGACTACTGGGCCAACGTCGACGCCGTGTGCTGGTTCGCCGAGCACGTCTTTCCGCTGGTGCGTGCGCGCATGCCCGAGGCGCGCTTCACCATCGTCGGCGCGCGCCCGGCGCCGCAGGTCCTGCGCCTGGCGCAGAACCCGGGCGTGCGCGTGACCGGCGCGGTCCACGACGTCCGGCCGTACCAGGCCCATGCCGCCGCCGCGGTGGCGCCGCTGCGCATCGCGCGCGGCGTGCAGAACAAGGTGCTGGAGGCGATGGCGATGGCCCTGCCCGTGGTGGCGACGCCGCAGGCGCTGGACGGGCTGCGCGCCTGCCCGGGCCTGGCCTGGCGCGTCAGCGAAGACCCGGCGGAGATGGCCGGGATGACGGTGGACCTGCTGTCGAATCCGCAGGAGCGCGCGCGCCTCGGCGAGGAAGGGCGCCGCTGCGTGTGCACGCACTACAGCTGGTCGGAGCACATGGACCGCTTCGTGGCGCTGCTCGAAGCGCCTTACGGCGAGACGCCGCCCATCGCCGAGGCGGCGCGGAGGACGGGATGAGCACCGTTCCCCCGGCCGCCGCGCCGGATTCCGACCCGCTGCTTCCGCGCCAGGCCGATGCCGCGCAGCGTGCGCCGGCGGCCGGGCCGGAAGAGCGCCATCCCGGCGGTTCGATCCCGGGCTACGGCTGGCCCGCCGCACTGGCTGCGCTCGCCGTCGCCGTCGCGGCCATGCTGGCGCTGTACTGGCCCGGCGTGCAGAAGCTGGTGCACATCTGGCTGAATTCCGAGACCTACGCGCACGGCATGGTGATCGTGCCCATCGCCCTGTATCTCGCATGGACCCGGCGCGCCGCGCTCGCCGCGATCCGGCCGCGCCCGAGCCTGTGGGGACTGCCGCTGCTGGCGCTGCTGGGATTCGGATGGTTCGCGGCGCGCACCGTCGACGTCACCGTCGTGCAGACCTTCGTCGTCGTCGCGCTGCTGCCGGTGCTCACGCTCACCGTGCTCGGCACGGCCGCGGCGCGCGTGCTGGTCTTCCCGCTCGGGTTCCTCTTCTTCGCCTGGCCGGTGGGCAGCTTCCTGGTGCCGATCCTGCAGGACTACACCGCCTGGTTCTCCATGTACATGCTCAAGCTGAGCGGCATCCCCACCTACCTGGAAGGGCGCTTCATCAGCATCCCGAGCGGGAACTTCGTCGTCGCCGACGTCTGCAGCGGCATCCGCTATCTGATCGCCTCGGTCGCCGTCGGCTGCGTCTACGCCTACCTGATGTACAGCAGCATCTGGCGCCGGCTGGCGTTCATCGCCCTGGCGATCGCGCTGCCGGTGATCGCCAACGGCCTGCGCGCCTACGGCATCATCATGATCGCGCACTGGACCGACATGGAGTATGCCGTCGGCGTCGATCACCTGATCTACGGCTGGGTGTTCTTCCTCTTCGTCATGATGCTGCTGTTCTGGATCGGCGGGCGCTTCCGCGAACCGAAGGCGCCGGCGGCGCTGCGGCAGGGCGTGGCCGGCACGGCGCCGCTGAAGGCCGGCGCAGCCGCCGGGCCGCTCGTGGCCGCAGCTGTGGTCCTGGCGCTCGGTCCGGTCGGCGACGGCTGGATGTCCCTGCGCGCGGCGACGCTGGACGGCGGCCTGCAACCGCTTGCGCCGCAGGCCCTGCACTGGAGCGGCCCCGGTGAGCCGCTGGACGACTGGCGGCCGATGTACGCCGAACCGGATACCCTGGTGCGCGCGGCCTATCGCCAGGACGACGCGGCGGTGGGCGTGTACCTGCTGCACTATCGCCATCGCGCGCAGGGCAGCGACCTGATTCGCTATGACAACCGCATTCCCGACGACGTGATCTGGCGCCGCGCCTCCGAAAGCAGCCGCAGCGTCTCCCTGCCACAGGGCGGCATGCACGAGGTGCGCGAGATCGTGATGCGCGGGCACGACGGCGTGTCGCGCGTGGTCTGGTACTGGTACCAGGTCGGCGGCACCGCTACCGCGCATCCCATCACCGTCAAGCTGCTCGAAGCGTGGGCCAAGGTGCGCGGGGACGAAGAGGGTTCGCTGCTGGTCGCCGTGGTCGCCGACTACCAGGTCTCGGCGGCGGAGGCGCGCGAACGCCTGACCGGTTTCATCGCCGACGCGGGCGTGATCGTCGCCTTCGCGGAGGAGGACGCGCCTTGAGCACGGCCAGCAACCGCGCGCCGGCCGAGGCCGATGCGCCCCGTTCCGCCGCCGTTCAGGGCGATGCCGCAGGCCGGGTCCTGCACGGCCACTCCGCGCCGCCGCTGGTGGCCCACATCATCCATCGTCTCGACGTCGGCGGCATGGAGAACGGGCTGGTCAACCTGATCAACCATATGCCGGCGGACCGGTACCGTCACGCGATCGTCTGCATGACCGACTACACCGACTTCAGCCGCAACATCCGCCGCGACGACGTCCGCCTGTACGGCCTGCACAAGCGCGAGGGCAAGGACCTCGGTGTGCACGCGCGGCTCTGGCGCGTGCTGCGCCTGCTGCGTCCCGATATCGTCCATACCCGCAACCTGGCCACGCTGGAGGCGCAGGTGACCGCCGCGCTGGCCGGCGTGCGCCGCAGGGTGCACGGCGAGCACGGCTGGGACGTCAGCGACCTCGACGGTTCCAACGCGAAGAACCGCCGCCTGCGGCGCCTGGTGCGTCCGCTGGTCGGCGAATACATCGCGCTGTCGCGGCAGCAGCTGGACTACCTGCAGCGCGCCGTCCTGGTCTCGCCGCTGCGCCTGACGCACGTCTGCAACGGCGTGGATACCGGGCGCTTCCACCCGCCGTCCGCGGGGCGCGAGGCCCTGCCCGCCCCGGAGCTCGCGCCCGCCGGCGACGATGCGCTGGTGATCGGCGCCGCGATGCGCATGCAGGCCGTCAAGGGCCCCGACGTGCTGCTGGAGGCCTTCCTTGCCTTGCTCGACCGCGTGCCCGACGCGCGCCGCCGCCTGCGCCTGGCGCTGATCGGCGACGGGCCGATGCTGCCCGGACTGCGCCGGCGCGTCGAGGCCGCCGGCGCGGCCGGGACGGTCTGGCTGCCGGGCATGCGCGGCGACGTGCCCGCGCTCATGCGCGCCATGGACCTGTTCGTCGTCCCCTCGCACGCCGAGGGCATCTGCAACACGATCCTGGAGGCGATGGCCAGCGGTCTGCCCGTCATCGCCACCGAGGTCGGCGGCAACCCGGACCTGGTCGTGCCCGGCGTCACCGGCACGCTGGTCCCCGCGGGTGATCCGCAGCGCCTGGCGGATGCGCTGGAGCAGGGCGTCCGGGACGTGGAGCGCCTGCGCGCCCAGGGCCGCGCGGCGCGCGATCTGGCCGCGCGCAGCTTCAGCCTGAGTGCGATGGTGGAAGGCTACATGGCGGTCTACGACCGCATCCTGGCGCGCGCCTGAGCCATGACGGGCCTGCATGAACGATACGCGCGCCTCGCCGCCATCGCCATGTACCCCCATGGACGCCGCGCGGGAGCGCTCCGAGGGCCCGATGCCGACCGCCGTACGACAGCGCCGACGATGATCCCGAGATGACCCGCATCCTCCACATACTGGACCACTCCATCCCGCTGCATAGCGGCTATACCTTTCGCACCGCGGCGATCCTGCGCGAGCAGCGGCGCCTGGGCTGGGAGACGTTCCACCTCACCAGCCCCAAGCACACCGCGCCCGGCGGCGAGGAGGAGACCGTCGACGGACTGCACTTCTACCGCACGCACTGCGCGCCGGGGCGGCTGCCGGTCCTGCGGGAGTGGCGG
>OBJA01001101.1_pt1 | contig 19888 bp, 13 predicted proteins | sample 1519751 | NCBI WGS metagenome assembly OBJA01 (sample SAMEA3881238, study PRJEB22517) | soil metagenome | biome: lake sediment; feature: soda lake sediment; material: sediment, water from around vicinity | place: India | collected 2013-12-23 | depth 3 m
GCGAGAAAATAAGACCCAGAGGCTTGGGAGAAGGCCTTTGTGGGAGAATAAAAGGGGTCCTTGAATCCACGTATAACTTCCGGATCATTCTGAATACTGGCTCCTGTCTTCTGACTCCTATCTTGGACGATTCGAAATCGTTGTCATCCCCAATAATTCCTTCAAAAACCCCTCCCACCTTCATGTTCTTCATGTCCTTCGTGGTTTGAAATGTCCCCCAAATACCTACCTTTATTCTTTAAAAAATAAATTCCCAACCCCGAAAACTTATAAATTCAATTGTGTTAAAAAAGGTTAAAAAAAAGACCCCGAAGGGCCTTTTAAAATAGTGAGAAATTAAAAGTCAAATTTCAAACGGAAATCCAAGGTCGCGTCATCGGAGAGTTCAATATCACGAATATCCAAACGCAATTCGTTTCGGCTGGATCGACGGCTATCCCAATACCGATACTCTCTGTCATCCATCTCACGGCGATCCATATCATAGCGATAATAATCGTCGTTGCGATCTCTCCAACCATCCCGATCCCAACGATTTGCCCGATCGATGATCCTCAGCGCAATGGCTCGGGACTGCAAGGAATGATCGATAGCTGCCTCATATCGGCCGCGATCATAAAGATCCTCAGCGCGCCGTTGATGGGCAAAGGCTACACCTAAACCGCGATAACGGATATCGTCCCGATCACGTCGGCGGCGATGTCTGCCCCGATAATGATGACCCCGACCCCGACTCCGGTCCTCTCGGGCAATCCGTTGCGCACGCTCCAATACCCGGGCTGTCCGACGCAGGACATAACGGGCATCTTCCCTCTGCTGGCGCCTGGAGTTATCGAATTTAATCTGGATCTTTGTACTGCTTTTCGCCTCCGCAACGTTTGCAATACCAACGAACCCCGAAAGAACCATGGATAGCAAACCGATCGTCAACACCGTTTTTTTCATTAGACACCCTCCTTTTGACTCTATGATATGTTTAAGATATTAAATAAAAATACCAAAACCGTTTTATTTTATTAAGAAAAAATAAAAATTAATAGAGAACCGCTGCCCCATGATACCTATGGACCGAATATCCATAACTAAATATAATTATGATTGTTCGTCAAACGGGATTGTATTATATTCCAAATTCAACATATCAAACCGATCTCCTTTTGCCAATTGAAAAAAGTGGAGAACCCACTTTTTTATTCATTTCTCTCCATGGTTTAACAAGTGAAGCTTCTCCAACGGCACGTAAAATTTGAGGTAGCGATGGCCTTCCCTATCCATATAACGTCCGTTAGCAGCTCTTACCATAATAACAGCCCGTTTATGTATCCGATATAACACTCCATGGACTCTCCTGTCTTTATAGATGAACCAAACCGTATCTCCAGGATTTAGGCCCAGCTTTTCCCGGACAATCTGCCCACGCGTCGGCAGCTGGTGATAGCTCTGTGTGTGTCCAAAGATGTTTTTGGCAATGACTTTAAACCGCTTCTGTCGACAGTTGGATTCATAGAAATTAATAAATTCAATGACGTGGCAGAGCTCATGTTCGAAAACCAGTTGAAGCGCTTCCAAGGCATTATGGGTAACGATCCCGTTGACCTTCTTCTCACTATTCACCTGATCGTAGTTGAAGAAGAAATCGATCCCGATCCGAACCTCAATCATCACATCAGCTGGACGTATCCGTCGAATATTTTTAGGACAGATCGTTTTTCCAGCACTCCGTGTCAAACGCTTCGAGAGAGAAAACTTCATTTTTCCTTGAAAACCAGTAGCAAACTGAGATTGCATAAAAACCTCATCATAGAGCTGGAAAAGGTGCATTAAATCGGAGGGGGAGATTTCAACAATGGAACGATTGCGGACATTCGGCGAGAGCACCATGATCCGACGGGCGATCTCCTCACGTTTTTTTTGAATTTCTTCATCGTTATAGATAAGATCTTTGATATCCAAAAAGCCTTGCCCTCGCTTTCAACATCTGAATACCATTTATACACACTTCATATCATAACATATCTCTGGGAGTGGTCAGCATCGTAATGTCCTTAAAATAAAAATAAGAGCCCACCTTTCGGAAGGCTCCTTACATAAACAAATGATTATTCCTCGAGCAACTTGGTTCTTACCCAATAGCCCGACTCCGAAAGTTGCGAATCCTTCCACGGACCGTTCATCCCAACCCCGATTTCTAGAGCTGCGGTATCTTCATAGTGATTGCTAAAGTTCCAATTGCACCAACTGATCTTATATTTCGCCATCCAGTCCACCCAGATTTGGGCCTCGTCAAGATATAACAATCCTGCCCCACTACTATTGGTGGTTCCCCACTCCGTTACAAAAATTGCAATCCCTTTGCCGAGAGCATACTCCGCTATCTCCCGTAACTCGCCACGATGAGTTCCTGCATAGAAATGTAATGCGTACATAATATTGGAGTAATCCAAGGGGTCATCCGCCGCTTTGTCAACGCGTTGACTCCAGGTTTCAGTGCCCACAATGATGATATTTTTCGGATCAATGGCGCGGATAGCCGGGATGATATATTCGGCATACGGCTTAACCTCGCCCTCCCATGTCACGGTCTTTTGCTTGCTGGAGTTCGGCTCGTTACATATTTCATAGATCACATTGGGGTAATCGCCGTATTTTGTGGCCATCTCTTCAAAGAATGCTCGGGCCTCTTCTCGGTAGACATTGGGATCCCGTTCATCAATGGTGTGCCAATCAATAATGACATAGATTCCGTGCTTTATGGCCTGTTCAACAATGGCAGTAACGCGGTCTTTATGTTCAGGATAACGTGCGTAACCATTCTCCCCAGGGTACATAGCCGCTCGGATGACAGAGATGTTCCAATCTCGCACCAAGTATTTTACGGTATTACGGGCAAAATTACAAAAGTTCAAACCATGACTGCTCATCCCTTTGAGTTGTATTGCTTCTCCTCTTTCGTTGCAAAGTTGACCACCGATCACCTGCAATCGCCCGTTTTCTTTAACAACGTTGGACAGAACCACTTCCTCTGTAGGATTCTTTGTCCTCCCCTTATTTGGGCTTTTAGCGAAAGCACCCTGCACAGAAAGGATCAAAAGCATTAGTAAGGCGATAAGCATTACACTGTGTTTGTTCATTTCTTCACTCCTTGTCCGTATTTTCTTCTGGGTCCTCCTGGTTGACCCTCCCTTTCTTAAAACACATCTATAAATATAGATTCGTACACTTTCTAACTTTTGATGCAAAACAAAACGCCTGATAGAATTATTTTCCAACAATATTTAACTATTAGAAACAATCAGGCCGCTGCAAGAAATTTGCCCTGCAACGGCATGAATAGACAAACGTTTATATCCGTATTAATACGTCTCTACAAAAACTTCAAAAAATGCCTGGGGATGGAGACATGCAGGACATTTATCCGGCGCTCCGGGACCCTCATGGATAAATCCACAATTACCGCACTTCCAAAGAAGTTTTTCATCTTTCTTAAAGACTTTTCCGCCAACGATATTCTCAGCCAGTTTTGAATAACGCGCCTCGTGCCGTTTCTCCACGGTGGCAATCATGCGGAAAGCTGCGGCAACCTCAGGAAAACCTTCCTCTTCAGCCACCATAGCAAATGCAGGATAGAGTTCCGACCATTCCTCATTCTCCCCGCTGGCTGCCGCCTGCAAGTTCTCCAAAGTTGTGCCCTGAGCAACGGGATATGCAGCGGAAATCTCGATCATTGTTGGCAATTCGCCATCAAAGCCCTCTAAGAGCAATTTATAGAACCGTTTAGCGTGCTCCTTCTCATTATCGGCGGTTTCTGTAAAGATGTTTTTGATCTGCTTAAACCCTTCCTTATCCGCGACAGAAGCATAGAATGTATACCGGGTCCTAGCCTGGGATTCCCCGGCAAATGCTTTCAATAAATTCTCAGCGGTCTTTGTCCCCTTCAACCTCTTCATTGATGATCCCCCTTTTTATTGTTATGAGACAGCGGGAGCAGACGCCCTTTAAATATAGATTCTTTTCTCGAATCCTAAAACCTCCTAAGGCGTTCAGCTCCAGACCATCTATATTCACTGGAAAGTCGTAAATACATCGACATGAATCACACTGAAAATGGCCGTGCTCATCGACTGTCGCATCGTATCTTACTTCACGCTCATCGATGTTTATCTGATGAACTAAATTTTCTTTTAAAAATAAATTAAGCGTATTGTAGACCGTTGTCCTGGAAAGGGTGGGCATCCCCGGAGACAGATGTTGATAAATCTCATCAACTGTCGGATGAGATCGCTTCGCAAAAAGGTATTCATAGATCTTCACGCGAGGAAAGGATGGTCGTACACCATGACTCTGCAATTTTTCAGAGATCGTCTTTATCATATCGACTTGCATCGCAATCCTCGTTTCAAGAGAAGTGTAACCATTACATTAATGTAATGGTTACAATAATATTGTAGGATATTGCCGCGTTTACGTCAAGTGGAATCTGTACTATTTCGTAGAATGAAACGGTCCGAATTTGGATTTGGAATTAGGACAAGTGACTTAGGAAAATAACGCCTTTCCAAACCGCAGAACTATTACATTGAAATGCCCTCTTCCTTATGGGAAAGAGGGCTAGTTATTCAGTGAAATTTAGTAGGGAACACAACTTCATTTATTTTGACTTAAAACTTATCCAACAGCTGTTGCTGCTTTCTGCAACATCTCACAGAAAGGCGATACTCCATCGCCAAAGACAACAATACGGTTTCTCTCATAACCATCACCTACTCGTTTTGACTCGCTGATGACCAAGTATTTTGCGCCACCCGTCGACTCTTTGACATCAAAAAAGTATGTCCTCTGCCCTGCCGATACCTTATCAGAGAATACTGGACTCTTAGCTTCTGTCATTACGATTCCTCCTCAAATAAAATCTAGGTTTCTGTTTTAATTTTACAAAAAATTCAGCCATTTGTAAATAATTAATTTAATTTTCCGACAATTTTCCGCCGACTTCTTAAGACATGCTAAAAAATCCCCCTATCCATTTAGGGTAGGGGGAGAAACGTTTATTTTGGAAGGCTTTATAATACGATCATACTGTTTGCCACTGAATATGGCGGCATCAATGAATGTAAATTTGCCGTTCATCAACAGGTTCGGTGATCAGCGAGCCTCATAGGCCACGGAGCAGCTGAATTCGTCGATTATCGCGGATCGTAAATACGCCTCTCCAAAGTCGTATCCACCAAGATCAACGCGGTCTTCTACGGTATCCAGCCGTTTGAAATCCGCCTTCATGCCTAATCCTAGCAATTTGGAGACCGCCTCTTTGCGAGTCCAATACACCATCGCATGGTGTACATCCTTTACTGTATTGCTCTGCTCTAATTCCTGAATCTCATGGGAATGAAAGTAGATCGCCAACAAGGTTGGACGCAAATCTACAACACGCTCCAGATCGATTCCGATACGCCGTTTGGAAACCACCCCGATACAATAGGGGAACGAGTGGGTGATAGTGACATGTACATCGGCAAACTGCGGAATATATGGCGCCGAATTCTCTCCGCTAAGCACGTCGATGGAACAAAGGTCGATCTGATCATCACAAACCGACATATGCTTGATTAAGGCTTTCTTTACAGCATACCGCCCGGAGATCCATTGGACCTTCTTCTTGGGCATCGAGAACGCTCCAAGGCGAATCCGCTCTTTGGGAGATAATACGTTCTCCATCACCGATGAAGGCGTTTGGAGCATACGCATCGTTCTGCGCATATCGACAATCCAAAAATCAAACCCAACTTCCTCGGATTCCTGAAACAACCATTTTTCCAACGCATGATAGGTTGCATCGATACGCATCAAACTCATAGGTTAATCCGTTGAACCATCACATTCTTTGCGTAGTAGCAGATTTCGCCCTGCTTATCGATGAGAATGAGATCATAGGTGCCGCATTCATCGGCATAACGTGTCAACCGAGCAAGAATTTTGACCTCTTCAACCTGGCGTGGGACTCTTATAACCCCGATCTCTTCCGCACTCATCGGCAGGTGAACTCGATCGTGCTGTGTCAAGGAATGGATGGCAGCAGCTTGAAACAACGTATCCATCAAACAGGGATTGACCAGTAGATTCTCCAATTGGTACTTCCTATTCTCAATCTGTTCCTTGGATACCGTGTAAGTGTAAACCATACTGTTGGGGTTAAATCGAAGTGAATTGTTTTGCTTGCCGTATTCATCAATGAACAATGTTCCCAAGACGATGTTGTTATTGAATCTCCATCGGGGATTGATATCCGCATCGCGATAGGGAAGCTCCGTTAACTCCTCTTGCAGCATCTGCGTAAGGCTGACCATCTTCTGATATTCACCGAGTTTATTACCGACCGTTACACGGCAATGTGTCACCTGTTTCGGGTCACCGATCTTGGGATAGAAGTAAGAGTTCAACGACACTTCCAGCTCTTCTCTGTCCATTTCGGAATGGACCTCAGCGAAAACCTCCTGGGAACGATCGTGAAATAGTTTAATAGGACTCATAATGGATAAGTTTTTAAAGCAATAGCTATCCCTATGTCCATAATTCAATCGATGATATTCTGCGATGATCTCCATCATGGCCACTGCAGGCACCAGTGGTGTTGTCCCCAACCGATGGTGATCAAAGATGGGATCGCCTTTAACGGATATGTTTTTATGGACTTTCTCGATCTTTCCGCCCTTCAGCGTCACCCAATCGATCAACGGCGTCTTCCCCACATCACTCAGGAAGGACCGCTGGTTAACGAATCCTTTCAAGCCTTTGCTGATGACAATCTCCTGTTGGTTAAAGACCTGGGAAAATACCTTGAGCATTGCACGAACACCGCGGGCAGGCTCAATCAGATTGACGCCCATCTCTTCCGAGTGATTCTTGACAAAATCATTACGCCAGGCCATGCCCAAGCCCTTCCAACCGGACCAGTCGATACTTACGGCATGGATGTGGGGCTGCTCAGCCCCGATCATCCGAATATAGCTGCTCAAAAAACTATTGGCGGCACAATAATCGAGCTGTGCCTCATTGCCAAACCGACCGGAGATGGATGAAAAACCAATCAGGACTCTCAATTGCTCTTTGTCCACGAGGCGAAGCAAGTTACAGATTCCTTCCGCTTTCACCGAAAATACCTCTTGAAACTCGGACAGGCTTTTATCGGCAAGCAAATGGCTCTTCTCAATCCCGGCGCCATGGATCAAACCATGGATCGGTCCAAATGCTTTGATGGCCTCTTCAATAACAGTTTGAAGATCCGTTATTGAGCGAACATCACAGGAGAAATACCGAACCTGACTTCCGGTTTGCTCGATCCGTTGGATCCATCGGTAAGCCGCGACCGCCTTCGTTAGCTTATCGAATTCTTTCTGAACCATAATCGGCGTTACTTTCTTCTCCGATCGCTTCAATCGATCCTGGATCTCCAACCGTTTTTGGTTTAATTGTTCTTCAGTCAGAGCGGCCAACTCGAGAATGTTCTCCGGCAAAGCCGTACGTCCGATCAAAGTATAGCAGCCCTTGAACTGCCGCGCCAAACCCAAGGCAATCTCCGCCGTAATGCCATTGGCGCCACCCGTTATTAATACATGAGGATTTTCGGGGAGATCCAGCGCCTTTGACTCAGCTTGATCCAGGTCGGTCAATCGAATAGCCATGCGGCGCTTCCCGAGATATGCCACTTCGTAATCATCGCCACCGATCTCAACTTCCTGAATGACTTTCGCTGCCGTTTCTTGATCCAACGCATCTATCTTCGCCAGATTCAAGTCGACGATCTTAATCGGCGCTTCCTGCCACTCCTTTCGCAATCCTTTATAAAACCCGCTCAAAGCTCCGGAATACGCATTAATCACTTTGGGAGACTCTTGCGCATAACCCAGCAACCCATCAAGAGCTACAGTGCAGACGATCCGCGGTTTTACGCCGAGTTTCCCTTGGAGCTCTTTATAGAATGCAAACCGAGCTTCGCTGTTTAATCGAAGCAATCTTCCTTCGTCTTCGGCGCTTAATCCATCCGTATTAAAGGATAGGCCAAGATCTCCACAATCGATCATGACATCCACCGGTTGAGCGGCGATCTCCGCGGTTTGAGCCGCCATCTGTGGATCCATCGGATCTTCAAAGACAAATGTCGATACTTTTTTCGATACTTTCCTTATGAACCCGGCCATCTTGTCAACGCAGTCTTCATTATTACCGATGACCCAAACGCTCTTGCCTCTGACGGAATAATCCCTGGCCGCCGCTTCAGCCTCTACCGCCACGGGAACTTGATAACAAAGCTCGTTTTCGAGTATAACAGTTTCTTCATCGCCCATCACTCCAAAGGCTTCTTCATTTTGCTCCTGAGTTAGAGGGGCCGCCATCGAAGTTGGCGTCGTTTTGTCGGAAATCTTCCGAACGAAGTCAATTACAGCGCCGATGGTTTTGTACTCCGATATATTTACGGCTTCATCGCTGGCGAGACCATATCGTTCCCCTAGGACTGAAAAGATCGTCGCTTGTTTAACGGTATCGATCCCTAAGTCGGCTTCCATCTCCATCTCCGGCTCAAGCATCTCCATGGGGTATTTGGTAACTTCTGCAATGATCGATAAGACACTCTCTTCCGCTCCACCCCTATTTTGGGGGAGAGGGGTTAGGGGCGTCACCCGCGCCTCCACCGCTTTTGGGCTGGCATGAAGAGGAATCGGCTCATTGGATCTGGAGTTCACCTTTTCCTCAATTGGAGGATGTACCGCCTTCATCGAAGCGGAGCTATTGCCAACGTCCCGCGCCAACTGCCGTACCATGTCAACAACATTCCGTATCGTCGGGAGCGAGGATATTTGGGGCCCTTCACCGGATTGCATCCCGTATTTCTCAGCGATGTAGGAGATAATCGTCGCTTGTTTGACGGTATCGATCCCCAAGTCGGCTTCCATCTCCATATCCAAATCCAACATATCCTCCGGATATTTTGTTACCTCAGAGATGATCTTTAAGACCTCGGCCACAATGGTCTGGTCATCCGTGGAGCTAGAAACCGTATCGTAGGCTAAGCCAACAGCAGCAACTTCCTGTGTGTTCCTAGCCTCCACTGCTTTCCCCGTCATTGATGCAATCAACTCCACCATATGCCCGATGGTGGGGTAATTTGAGAGCTGAATACCTCCATCAGATTCCATCTGAAACTTCTCTGCGATCATCGCAAAGATGGTGGCCTGTTTTACCGTATCAATACCGAGATCGGCCTCCATCTCCATGTTAAGATCCAACATCTCTTTGGGATACTTTGTGACCATAGCATAGATCTCCAACACCTGTTCGACAAGGGAATTATCCACAGCGGAACTCTCTTGACGCAATGTGGGAGATGTAACATTTAACGATTTGGCCGTTTGCGCCACGGTCTGCTGTTGCGCTTCAGCAACAATGCGTTGATCGTCAATATCACGCTTTGCAACAAGGATTCGTCCTTCCATACCCAGACGAACTTCTTTAGAATCGGTGATCTTTTGCAGCCAAGCTTCATTCTTGGCTTTGTCGCGGATCCGCTCGTCACCCGCCGCAATCTTTTGCATCAAAATATAGTTACCCTGCCCGCCGAATCCAGCCACCATTCGCAATGCAAATTCAAAGGAATGGGAACCGCCTTTGGATAAGCGAAGTCCATCTAACTCCGGGTCGGGTTCTTTGTAATTGACAATTGGCGGAACTTTTTGATACTGCAATGATTTAGCCGCAACCGCTTCTTCGATCGATGCTCCGATGGTATGTCCCGTCATTCCCTTGGTATTGGTCACCATAATTTCACGGAACTTCCCTCCGAAGACCGTCTCCAGAGCGATCTTTTCGGTCTGAGAACACCCTCCCTTTTTCGGCGTAAAGGTTTCATGGGAGAAGTAGAGGGTCTTGGCAGCCATCGTTCCCCGCTCAAAGGAATACTCCTTCTCCATTCTTGAGATAAAGCGTTCAAGCTCCATGGAGAATCTTTTGCTGTCGATCCGCGTCTGATGTCCGGCCAGATTAAATCCATGGGTTCCCAACAAACGACAGATGCCATTCATGCCTCTGGTTTCCACTTCGGTTTCTTTCTCAATGACAATGCCAACCGCTCCGGCGCCCATAATCATGCCGTTTCTTCGATTGTCAAAAGGAACCGCAGCTTCATAGATATTTGAGCCATTCGTAACTGCTCCGGAGGTAAGGAAACCCCCTCCGATCCACGGCAAGAGCGTCTCTGACGTCGGATTTTCCGACGCTATAACAATCATCCTGCCGGCTTGGCCCGTTCGAATTAGACTTTCGGCGACGGTAATGGCATATGCGGTGGAAGAGCACGCAGCACTGAGTTGAAAGTTAGGACCGGATGCGCCGATAAACTGCGCTAAACGATTATTGGCCAGAGAAGAAAACTGTGTCATAAAGTCATTGTTAAACTCATAGACGCCTTCTTCACCCATATGGTCATTGAGGCGGGAATAATGGAGAGAGAACCAATCCGTCAAAAGTTTCTTGGTCTCAAGATCGTTAACTCTTACAATGAGTTTCTCATAAAAATCCAAGAGATCCCGTCTTGTTTTATAACCGTACTTACTGGCGATATATTTGGATACTTCCCGGATAAACGGTTCGACCTTGGTGAAACAACTGGCAAAGATAATGCCGGTATCATCCTGCATTTCTTTGGGAAGAACCCACCGTCCGGGAATCTTTGAACCCGATGCCGTGGTCACCCATTCCCGAATCAAAGGAATTACCGCGTCCCTCAAGGCTTCATACCCCGCTGCCACACCAGCGCATATATTGGTCGTCATTTGTTGCAACGTGCGATCATCCACCAGATAATCTTCTAGCATATCTAATTCACCAAGCTTGCCGGCCAAACGAATGACGTCATTGATGGAGGAAAGACGTTGAAAGGTTGAAGCTTCTTCCTTCTTGATCAACCTTGTAATGTTAAGGTCCACTAAACGATTCAATTCCCCATCCGTCAGCATCTCAATGGCATTACGTCCATCACATAAGAACTCAAAGTTATCATCAGCAAAGATCTTTTTGAAGCTTCCCGGCACTCCCATGGATACGCCACTATAAACCAAACTCTCTCGTGGTGTTGACGCAGGGTTTCCATTGAAAAATTCCCTTTGCTCGTCACCCATGGACTGGTTGCTCCAAAACGAAGCGGAACTGGTCAAATTGGCCTGTGACGGCGCCGGTCGAACTCCAACGCCCAGTGAGAACAACTCTGCCAAGGCTTGGTGATAGGATTCCACCGCATCTTTGCCCTTCGGATTGGTGGAGATAACTTTAACGGCTTTTCCGTCCAGTATCTTTCTCACCAGATTAGTTAAGACCGTTGACGGCCCAACTTCGACAAAGACTCGAACTCCTTCGTTATAGAGCTTCTCAATCGACTCGGTGAACCGAACCGAAGAGACGATCTGCTCTTTTAAAATCTTGCCCATCCCTTTAAGTCCCTTGACCGTCTCCGGATAAAACTCCTGTAGATGGTTGGCGACAACTTTCGTCCGGGGCGCACTAAACTGTAGACCGGAGATTTGTTGGTAAAACGCCTCCGCGGCCTCGGCAATAATCGGTGTGTGAAATGCATGGGAGACACTGAGAACCGTATGGATAATCTTTTTATCCGATAACACTTTATCCAGTTCTTCGATTGCCCCATTGGTCCCGCCAACCACTGTTTGCTCTGGAGAATTTAGATTGGCGATGAATAAATGGGAATCAAATTCTCGAATGATTCCTTCGACGGTCTCTCGATCCGCTTTGACACTGATCATCTTGCCCCGGCTTTCCTCAGGGATCGTATCAAAAGAGAATCCCCTCGCTCCGATCAGGCTTATGGCTGAAGGCAGATCCAACATTTCTCCGGCATAGAGCGCAGTCATCTCTCCAAGACTATGTCCCATTAGATAACCCGCGTTTACCCCCGATTCGGATAACAACCGGTAAAGGGCCGCACTGCTTAGGAAGATGGCGGGATGGGTATTCTTGGTATTCTTTAATCCACTATCCAAAGCGGCTTCGTCGTCTCCAAAGATAAGGTTTGTCACGGGATATCCATATCGCGCCGACCATAACGCGTCGACTTGCGCATAGAACGAGCATAGCATTGGAAAAAATCGAGGCAACTCCTTACCCATATTGGGGTATTGAGAGGCTTGTCCAGGAAAGAGTATCGCCATTTGTTCGGAGGTAACAGCAGGCTCTTGACCAAAGTAGATCCCCTTAAGAGCTAGCGCATTCAATGCATCGAACTTACCGGCTCTGAAGTACTCCTCAAAGATCGTCCATTTCTCTGTTAAGTCTCCATAGGATACTGCACAGATCGCCAAGCGCAATCTATGATCAGCTGTGACTTTCGCATTATGCATAAACGCCTTTTGACTAAAGGTAACATTATCCGACTGATCTTCGACAAAAAGACGGTATCGATCCGTTAAGCTCTCCAACGAATCGCCGGAGAACAAAACAACTTCTGCACGATTTTTTATAGTTTTTGCAGATTGATCATCGCTAACTGCAACCCCTGAAGGCACTGGGTGAATTTTTCGGTAAAACTCTGGGCGGAACTCCTCCATAGCAATGTGATAATCGGCCCCACCAAAACCAAAGGCGCTGACATTTGCCCGACGCGGATGATTGCTATTTTCAGGCCAGTTCCGTTTCTCCGTAAGGATATAGAACGGAGAGCCCTCCAACTCGAGTTTAGGATTTATTGTTTGCACGTTGGCTGTCGGCGGAAGCATCTTATGGTGAAGCGCCATAGTGGCTTTTACAAGACCCGCAGCCCCTGCCGCAGCTTTTAAATGACCGATATTGGACTTGGCTGAACCGATACCACAGTAACCGGTTCGGGTTGCATTTAATCCATTAAATGCTTTCTTGAGTGCGTTGACTTCCACCACATCACCAACGGTCGTCCCTGTACCATGCGCTTCAATCATTTCAATACTATCCACTGGATAACCTGCCATTTGACAAGCCTGTTGAATGACGCGAACTTGCCCGTCTTCATTGGGAGCGGCGATATACTTCCCTTTGCCGTCACTACCTCCGCTATACCCTGAGAGCACAGCGATTATATTGTCATGATCTCTTAAAGCGTCGTTCAAACGCTTGAGTACGACAACACCGGCGCCCTGTCCCATAACAAAACCATTGGCCCGGATATCGAAGGGAAATGAACCATTGGGCGATAACGCATTGATCGCCGAAAACAGCGCTAACCGAGCTGCGTTCATCCCTAAATCAATTCCCCCGGTTATCGCTGCATCGTATTCATGACGCAACAGCCCATGAACACTGGTGATCACGGCGGCTAACGTGGAGGCACACGCCGCATCCACCGTATATGCAGGTCCACGCAGATCAAAGACATTGGAGACGCGTCCTGGAACGAGGTTGGGTAAGAAACCCGTGGTGCTATCTTCAGTCAATGGCAAATTTCCATCCAGGGCTTTAGCGGATATCTCCTGGAGCACTTGATCCAGGACCGATGGCTCCAATCTTTCCAATAATAATGGATTATTGCGCAAATAATCTTCCACTGCAGCATAGAAGACTCTCTCCACCGCTTTTTCTGCATTAAAAGCCGGGGTCCCAGTGCTAAGGATAACGGCTGTGCTCTCTTTGGGCAGCGGTTTTCCCTGGATCGATTGGAGCGCTTGATCCACACAATAGATGGCGGCATGTTGGTTTTCATCCATATACTCCGCCACAGCGGGAGGGATCTTATATTTCATACTGGCGGATCTTACAAGTTTTTGATCAACCAACGATCCCATAATCGTATATGTTTTATCGTCTTTTCGAATCTTTGTGCGAACATCCGGACGGTAGTAGATCTTTTTATCAACGATATCTTCCGGTAACTCTTTGATGGATATCTTCTTATCTAAAATGTTGTTCCAAAACGCTTCAATATTGGTCGCATCAGGGAAAATCCCCCCAATACCTACAACGGCAATTCGTTCTTCCGGATAATAATATTTACTCATTGTTATCCCTCACATTTCATGTTAAATGGCCTGACTAACAACGCTATGAAAATGTTGGGCGATATCACTTGCCAGTTTGGGAACGCGAAGAATATTTAGGTGCCCGGAGTTATATCGAATGACTGTTGGAAATTTGAATTGTTCGACAAACTTAAGATACATCGCTTCACTGACGATTTGGTCATATATTGAGTACCCGAGGGTTACTGGTCTTCCAACGAAAGGATGGTCCATGTTCTTGACGGGATCGACGGCACGAAAGATCTCCTCAACCCGCTCCAGATCATAACCTGCACTCTCCAAGTCCTTCTGGACAAAGCGCAGCAATGGGCTCTCCCAAAACAATTGAGACAAGCGCGTAACTGGGTTGATCAGAAACAGTCCTTCCACAGCGTCTTCCAATAAAAAATAACGCAATGACATGTTCCCACCCATGCTAAATCCTGCAATAATCGTAGGCAGCGGCGTATATTGTTCAATAAATCCGACTGTGGCTTTAATGTCATAAACCGCCTGTTTAGCAGCGTGTTGAGAACGAAACAGATCTCCGCTCCAGAAAAATTCTCCACTAAACATGCTGGCAGCAGGTTTTCTTTGATAATGATAGGGAAGGATAAATAAGTACAGGTTAAACCCCATCTCATTCAACAGCTGGATAAGGAAGTTATAGTTAACGACATTGTCATCATACAATCCATGAACCAGCAAGACATTTCCCCGGGCGTTCTTCGCGGGATGAAAGTGAAGATATATGACGTTATTCTCCGGATATGCTTCAGTAACAATTGGTGAGGGTAGTTGTAGGATCTTGTATGTCCCCTTTTCTTCAACCAACTTTACCCTTGCGGCATCGAACCCGATTTTTCCAAAATCCTTGAAGGGAAAGGGATCCTCTTTAAAGATGCTATTTTCTGGTGAATGGCGAGTTTTTAGTAGTTTGTCCTGAAGCAACTTCTCGGTGGCGAATTGATCGACAAACTTTGAACTTGATTCGTTCATCTCCATGTCCCCTTCCCTAATTCGGAATTCCATGGTTAAGCATGGATAAACGCAAGCATATGAACAGCTCTTTTTAAGCAGTTGCCGTTTCTTCCATTGCCTTTAGTGCTTTCTTGTCGATCTTACCAAGGTTGTTTCGGGGAAACTCTTCGACGAATGTAATACTCTTAGGAACTTTAAAGCTAGCCAGCTTATCCGAACAGAATTTAATCAACTCACGTTCCGTGGGCTTTTCCTCGGGCTTTAGAAGAACAAATGCCTTAACGACCTCTCCGTACAGATCATTCTTAATCCCAACTGCGGCAGAGTCGACAACCCCTGCAAAGGAGTTCAAAACCGCCTCAATCTCCACGGGAGAAATCTTTAACCCTGCACAATTAATAAAATCAGTCTTGCGGCCACAGATGACGAAGGACCCATCGGGCTTACGATAACCGAGATCCCCAGTATAGACCCAGCCGTCTTGCAGCCTTTCCGCTGTATCTTCAGGCTTATTTAAATAGCCCAGCATTGTACCGGGACCCTTGACTCGAAACTCGCCGATTACACCGTCACGGACAACTTCCTTGTCATCATTGACGATCTCCACTTGGAGAATGCTTTTGGTGGTTACCCCAACGTCTCCGGGCGGATCAGGCAGTCGATTCATCCGCGTGGTAATAAGCGTGCAGGTCTCCGTCATGCCATAGCCCTCATCCAGATAGATACCGATGGTTTCATGCCAAGCCACCGTTGTATCGTAGTTTAGCGGAGCAGCTGCGCAGAATGCAGCCTTTAAGCGTTTTAACTGAGGATGAAGCGCTTCAAATCGCAACAACTGTTGGTAATGGGTGGGAACACCAAACATATGGGTTATACCCTCACTCCCGATAACTTCCGCCACTTTAACCGGATGGAAAGAACGCATAAATACAGTGGCCGCTTTATATGCCAGAGACGGAATAAGAATGGAGATCGAACCAAAACCATGGGAAAAAGGAACAAAGCAGAGAATACGATCCGTCGGTGCATATCGATACATACCCTCATCATTTTTCCGCAAGAATACTTGATAGCTACCGGCGCACAACATGACCGCCTTCGGCTGGGAGGTCGATCCTGAAGTATAGAGTAAGAGCGCCAAATCGGACTCATCGAACTGATGGTAATCCACCTTATAATTGGCTTCATCCTGACGACTACCCCACAAAATCTCCTCAATTTCCTCAACATTCATAATTTCTGCAGAACTTTTGGTTAGCTCCCGGAGTTCTAAAGGATCTAAATATGTTATCACGCATTTCGAACCGGAATCCGTGATGTAATAGTCCATTTCATGAACGCGAAATAACGGATCAACCAAACAGGTAACTCCACCCATATACTGGATTGCTAAATGGACAATAGCTGCTTCATTCCCGTTATACAAATGACTTAAGATGATATCTCCTGCTTTATAGCCCTTACTCCGAAAGAACTCTGCTAATTGAACCACTTTCTGTTGAAGCTCGCGATAGGTAAGCCGCCGATTAACCTCGGTATCGACAAGGGCAATATTCTCCAAAGCTTCCTCATGGGTGTTGAATAACAGATCACAGTAGTTCATATCGTTCCTCCTTAAATTGTTTTTATTTAAAATTCAATAAAACTTGTTATTATCCGTTAAATAGAAACACGGATAGCAGATTCACTCATGGAGAAAAAATCGCCATGAAAATCTTATCCATCCGTGGCAAAATCCCAAACTCCTCGGATTCCTTTTGTTTAAGAAATATCTGCTCCCTGAAACCTAATATCTAAAGATACATCCTCCACTGCTAGCCCCCGCGCCATGAGCCATCATCATAACCGTCATCCCTCTTTGCAGACGCCCCGTTGTAATGAGCTCGTCCAACATCAACGGACTCATGGCAGCCACTGTATTCCCATATTTCCAAAAGACGCTAAGACTTTTTTCTCTGGGAATTCCCAAGGCATCAAGCTGCCCTTCCCAGATCTGAGTGTTTTGCTCAGAGGTGACAAAGATATCGATATCATCGATGGACAAACCCGTCTCTTGGAGAAGCTTTTCTGCAATAACCTGGGCGTTTTCAACGGCGCTCTGGTGAATCACGCGGCCTTCCGGGATATTCATCGAATATATGCTGGGATTAAAGTCTTTATACTCATTGTTCAGTAGCGTACTTCCCTCAGGGATGAAAGCGTTATAATATAATGTTGGATCAGTAAAAAGATATGTAGCTAAAAAATGCTGCGCCTCTGTCTTTTCCAACAACATGGCCACAACGGCATCTCCAAACATAAAAACCGTCTTGGGATCGGGTTGATTCCAGATCTGAGTGCTCCCCGATGTTACGGCTCCGCCTAATATCAGCACATAATCCTCCCCTGTGCCGATAAACCGAAGGGCCATATCTAATGCATGAATAAACCCGCTACAGGCAGCAGAGATATCCATCGCCGGTATCCCTTTTGCAAAACCCAATTCCCGCAACATTCCCAGGGATGAAGCGGGTATCTGATAATCGCCTAATAATTTTGTATAAATAACACGATCCACGACATCCATGCTAAGCCCAGCCCGATCCAGGCAGTTTGTCGCCGCACGCGCCATAAGTTCGACAAGCTTATTGTCGGGATCGTTCCAACGCCGTTCTTTAATTCCCAATGTATATTGGACGGCTCGATCCGTAGCAAATAACTTGTAACGATCAATAATATCCTGGTTGGTCACAACCCTCTCGGGCAAACCAATTCCGGTGGAGACAACGCGGGCATATTGATTAACCTTTAAGCTCTGGATCGGTGGGTAAGTCATATTGCTCGTCGCCATCTTACGCAGCATTCGCCTGGTCTGTTAAGAACTGAACCAGGTTCTTCATGATGAATAGTTCCTCCGTTGCCTGGGGAAGCGGAATCGAAAAAGCCTCCGAAAACCTGAATCCCAATTCAACCATGGCAATCGAATCAACTGCCAAATCCTCAACTAAATTAGTGTCTGGTGTAATTTCCTCCGAATCAACTCGAAGATACTCCATGAGAATCTGTTTGGTTTGGTCGTAAACTGCTTGATAATCCATCGTTGCACCCCTTATCATACTTTGTAGATCATACCGCCACCACTGATGCCTTCACCATGGGAAATAAGCATAATCTTCATTCCCTCTTGAATCCGTCCACTTTTAAAGCCTTTGTCCAATAACAGCGGCAGCGAAGCCGACATCGTATTACCATAATCCTTGAGCAAGGAAAGACTTTTTTCCTCACTTACACCCAGAGTTTCCAAGGTCAAGTCCCGTATAGGAGCATTATTCTCTGTTATAAGAACGAGATCGATATCCCCTATCCCCATTCCACTTTCCTCTTGCAGATTCCGGTATATCTCCTTAACTGCCCTTTGATAGAAATCCTCTGCGTCTTTCCAATTCTCCATCTTATACATGTCATAGAATTGTGAATCGTCTCCTTCAAAACGCAGCTTCTTCAGGAACTCCATCCCTCCGGAAGTCGCAAGGTGATAATATTCATGATTGGTATAGAAGTAACTTGCTAAAACATGAGACTCCTCAGCGGGTCCCATAAGAATCGCTGCAGAAGCGTCACCGAACAGAAACGCAACCCGGGGATCGGTTTTGCTGATGAAACGATTGTTTACTCCCCCAGAGGCGATCAATACAAATTCATCACCTGTTCCGATGAAGCGTTCTGCAACATCCAGAGCAAACAAAAAAGAAGAAGTTCCTCCATCCAGATCGAAGGCATGATTGGCCACATTGCATCCAAGCTTGTCCAAGACCCGACTGGCGGTCATAGGGAGGAGGTTGTCCCCCTTAAATTTATTCACAATCAGTCGTGTCAAATCTTCGGCCTTAAGATTATACGATGAAATACATTGCTTAGCGGCTGCGGACAAAAGATCGCTGTCATCCTGATTATCTTCGGCAATATGGCGTTTCTCCACCCCGGTGGCCTTAACAATAACATCATTTTTAAAGGGCAAATCATACTTTGCGATAATTTCCTCATTATTTATGACTTTCTCCGGAATAAAGGAAGCCGTCGCTAATATTTTGCAATATCGGTTTACGGTTCGCTTTTTATTGCTGGGAAAGCAAAACTCTGCTGTGCTCATGGCGTTACCCCTATCATTACTTTGTATTAAGTTGAGCTCTCTTTTGACATAAGATCACCATTTAACGGAAGATGTTCTTTTCTCATATTAACCCAATGATCATGCGGCTTTTGTAAGTAAAAGACTCGGAACTCCATGATAAAATGTCGGCTTTTCTCCACTTAATCCGCTGTTATTATACCATTTATGTGTTTTGATTGTTGTCGATTTCTGCCACATTTCCCAGGTCACAGCAGATGATATTTTTTAGATGCGGATACACTTTGGAAACACACAATTGGCCATAGTGTTTCCACGGAACATCTCAAATCGACCCTGAATATCGATTCTGTCACAACTTGGCTCATGAATATGATACCCTAAACGTAATTTTGACAATTAAAAAAACGCCTTGCGGCGTCCTTTCGAAAACAGAATAAAGGCTTTGGTTATTTCACCACGAAGAGCACGAAGTACACGAAGAAACCAAATTAATTTAGTTATATGAGTTAGAAGTCGGAATTCAGAATTCAGGAGTTAGAACGATTGAGAAGGCCTTTGTGGGAAGGGGAACGGTTCTCTCGCAAAAGCGCAAAGGGTGGAAGTGGTTTATTTAAAATATTAATTATATATTCTTGGCGATCTTAGCGTCTTGGCGAGAAAATAAAAGACCCCAGCGGCTTGAGAGTTGGCCTTTGTGGGAGAATAAAAGGCGTCCTTGAATCGACGTATAACTGTATCGGAGCATTCTGACTACTGACTCCTGTCTTCT
>OBJA01001102.1_pt1 | contig 19869 bp, 15 predicted proteins | sample 1519751 | NCBI WGS metagenome assembly OBJA01 (sample SAMEA3881238, study PRJEB22517) | soil metagenome | biome: lake sediment; feature: soda lake sediment; material: sediment, water from around vicinity | place: India | collected 2013-12-23 | depth 3 m
CTGACCACAAAAAAAAACAATGCAGTAGGGGAGCGGCTTGCCGGAAAATATCTGACGTTTCGGTTGGCTGATGAAGAATACGGGCTGGAAATTCTCAAAGTACAGGAGATAATCCAGATGCAGTCTGTTACAAAGGTACCCAGGACACCTGAGTATGTTCGGGGTGTTATAAACCTGAGAGGGAAAGTGATACCTGTAGTAGATCTGCGAAAAAAATTCGGACTTCAAACATGTACTGATACAGAAAAAACCTGTATCATTGTGGTACAGATTACCCATGGCGATACAACTGTTATAATGGGAATTATCATTGATGAAGTCAAAGAAGTACTCGATATCGGTGCTGTCAATATTGAAGAGACTCCCACGTTTGGTGCGAGTATCGATACCGAGTTTATTCTTGGCATGGGAAAAATCGGTAATTCAGTGAAAATTCTTCTGGATATAGATAAAGTTCTTTCTACCGAAGATATCACAGCTCTCAAACGGGCATCGCAAAGATAAGAAAGACACACCCATTTTTCAAACATGAAACACAACACTTTTAAAAGAGGTATCTTCTATGTTGAATAAAATCAAAATTGGACCCAAGCTGATAGGCGGATTTGTTTTGGTGGCAATGGTTGCACTTTGTATTGGTGTATTCGGAATGATGAATATTAGTACAATTGAAAAGGCCGACACCATGCTTTATGAGAAAATGACCGTGCCGATCAGTTATCTTCTCGACGTATCGGTTTCATTTCAGAGAGTCCGTATCAACATTCGTGACATGGTCAATGCAACGGAAATAAAAGAGATAGAAGAACATGCAAACGCTATCACAGCGCTTTCACAAACCATAACCGATCGAATGGAAGCGTATGAGAAACTGATTATCAATGATGAAATGAGGAGAATGTATAATCAATTTGTCAACACAAGAACGGTATTTCGGGGGCATCTCCAGAGGATAATTGACCTTGCAAAGCAGAACAAAGATGATGAGGCATACGAGTTGATAAATGGTGATGCACGACACTCTGCATTTGCAGAACAGGAAGCTATCGACAAGATGGTCGAGGCAAAAGTTGCCGATGCAAAAAATACCTCTGAAGACAACACAAAGACTGCAAATACAGCTTCGACTCTTATGATAACAGTCATTATCTTCAGTTTCATACTTTCCATTCTTATTGGATACTTTCTGACTGTCTCCATTACCAAACCACTGGAAAAAAGTGTTACCATGATTCAGGAGATGGGGAAGGGACACCTTGGGATGCGCTTGAATATGAATCGGGAGGATGAGATCGGAACAATGGCAAAAACCATGGATACCTTTGCAGATGATCTGCAGAACAATGTGGTCCAGACCATGCAGAAGATCGCCGCAGGAGATGTGAGCGTGGAAATTGAGCAAAAGGATAATCAGGATGAAATTAGTCCTGCACTTCATAAGACAGTAGATTCGTTGAAGAATCTCATCTCAGAAACGAAAATGCTTGCAACGCAGGCTGTTGAGGGCAATCTTACTGTTCGCGGCAAAGCCGATAATTTTAAAGGTGCATATCAGGAAATCATTTATGGCTTCAATAGCACACTCGATGCAATCCTTACACCAATCAATGAATCATCAAGTGTTCTGGAAAAAATTGCAGCACGGGACCTTACAGCACGTGTACAAGGTGATTATAAGGGAGATCATGCAAAGATGAAAAACGCGGTCAACACCGCAGCTGAGAATCTGGATACAGCTCTTACGCAGGTAACCGAGGCTACAGAGCAGGTATCATCTGCGAGTCAACAGATCAGTGCTGGAAGTCAAAGTCTGGCACAGGGTGCAAATGAGCAGGCTAGCTCTCTGGAAGAGGTATCGTCGAGCCTTGAAGAGATGTCGTCAATGACAAAGCAGAATGCGGATAATGCCGGTCAGGCAAAAGCTCTGGCATCTGAAGCCGACAAAAATGCACAAACTGGTGCAGAATCAATGCGGGAGATGAGCTCAGCCATAAATCGCATCAAAGAGTCTTCAGATCAGACAGCAAAGATTGTGAAAACGATCGATGAAATAGCAATGCAAACAAATCTCCTTGCACTGAATGCTGCAGTGGAAGCAGCACGGGCCGGAGAGGCGGGAAGAGGCTTTGCTGTGGTTGCCGAGGAGGTGCGCAATTTGGCTCAACGGAGCGCACAAGCTGCAAAAAATACCGCTGATATGATCTCAGAATCGGTTAAAAATGCCGATAGTGGTGTACAGATTGCAGAGGAGGTTTCAAAATCATTTGAATTGATAGCAGTGAGTTCAAAGAAGGTTAATGATCTTATTGCAGAGATCGCTGCAGCCTCACAGGAACAATCCCAGGGGATTGATCAGGTAAACACTGCTGTCGCTCAGATGGATAAGGTGACACAGCAAAATGCGGCAAATTCTGAAGAGTCGGCCAGTGCTGCAGAAGAGCTCAGTTCACAAGCGGAAGAACTTCAGAGTATGGTAGCCCAGTTCTCATTGACTCTGGCAAAATCACAACAAAAACTACAATCTCCGGTTATACAATCACGACATGCTGCAGCAATCACCTCTCATCAAAAGACTGCACACAATGTAAAAAATGGAACGAAAAAAAACGGGAAAAAAAGCAGTATCAATTTAAATGAGGCAATTCCTCTGGACGAAGAGGTTCTTAAAGAATTTTAGGTAGAAATAACCCCTCCCTTTCAAACCAGGGAGGGGTTTATGCTTAACACAGTGATCGATTAGGGCGCCATGGATAATCAAATATTCAATAAGTTCCGGAATCTGGTCTATGAAACAAGTGGTATTGCTCTTACAGAAAAAAAGGAGGCACTTGTTGCAGCACGAATAGGTAAACGCATGAGAGCTTTGGGAATAGAAAACCACAAGGAGTATCTCAAATATATACATGAGGACAATTCTGGTGAAGAGATTGTACAAATGCTTGATGCAATCTCGACAAATGTCACCAGTTTTTTTAGGGAATCTGCACATTTCGATTTTGTTGGTGATGTTTTTTTATCATGGCTTCAGAGCGGAATACGCCGTTTCAGGTTCTGGTCGGCAGCAAGTTCAACAGGAGAAGAGCCCTACAGTCTGGCGATGGTATTGAAAAACGTGTCAAATTGCCACAATGCAGATATCAGGATTCTGGCAACAGATATCAGTACACGAGTACTTGATAGATGCAAGAGCGGTTTATACAAAGCAGAAAAAGCGGAATCTATTCCAAAACAGCTACGGGACCGGTTTTGTAAACCTGTATACAGTAATGGTCAGAAAATGTTTGGAATAGATGAGGAGATAAAAAAGATGATCTCATTTAGCAGAATAAATCTCTCACAAACCCCATTTCCGATGCATGGTCCATTTGATATCATATTTTGCCGCAATGTGATGATCTATTTTGATAATACCATAAGAACAAAGCTGCTTAACGATATTCTGAGACTTCTAAAACCGGGTGGTTATCTCATCGTCGGCCATGCAGAGAGCCTCACAGGGATGATCAGTGGGTTTAAATCAATTAAGCCATCTATTTACATGCGCCCCTGATAGGTGGAAAGAGGTTACGAGTATGAAACACGTTGTGGGCGTTTCTGATATGAAATTGAGTACTGAGCATGAGGATCTGATTATCACCCATGCGCTTGGTTCCTGTATAGGTATTGCAATTCACGACAGTAAAGTTGGGGTGGGAGGTATGCTTCATTACATGCTTCCTCTATCAAAACTGGATGAGGAAAAAGCGGAAGAAAACCCCTGTATGTTCGGGGATACAGGAATACCACACCTTTTTAAGCAAGCCTATACACTTGGTGCTTCAAAGGAAAATATCCGTGTTGTCATGGCTGGCGGAGCAAATCTTTTTGGGAAGAACGACATGTTTGTCATTGGAAAAAGGAATGAAACAATAGCAAGAAAGATGTTCTGGAAAAACAACATCATTATCGACAAAGAGCACATTGGTGGAGATATTTCCCGGACATTGTGTCTGGAAATTGGTTCCGGAAAGACCTGGATAGTCAGTAATGGCGTGAGGATTGATTTATAGGAGGAACTGTGTCATATACAATCTTGATAGTTGATGATTCGGATATAATCCGATCTGCACTGGAGAAAACACTACATATAAGTAAGTTACCAATCGATACGGTATTCAAAGCTGAAAACGGCAGAGCTGCTCTGCATATTCTGGAACATCACTGGGTTGATCTGGTGCTTACCGATGTGCATATGCCTGAAATGTCGGGAACGGAACTCGTAGATGAGATGCAGAAACGAGCAGACTTTTGCACTATTCCGGTTATCATCATTTCAACAGAAGGAAGTTCTGCAAAAATTGAGCAACTGTTAAACGGGGGAGCACGGGGGTATCTTCGTAAACCCTTTACTCCAGAACAGGTTCGTGCAAAGGTACTGGAAATCATAGGAGCGCATTCATGAATAACGATAATATAAGGGAGAAGATCTTTAATACTGCTGTTTCTGTTTTGCAACAAACTGCCTTTATTTTTGCAGATGAATTTTGTGGTGATGAGGCTTTCAGTGATACTATGGATGGTGTGTCAGTAGAATTCAGGGGGCCAGAAAATGGCGTGGTGCAATTATGGATAGCTCCCGGAATGGGAGCATCTATTGCAGCCAATATGCTTGGGGTAGAGGAAGATAGTATAGATGCAGCTCAAAAGAGTAGTGATGCATTGAAAGAATTAGCTAATATCTTCACTGGAAATCTGCTTACAGCTCTCTATGGAACCGAACCGATTTTTGAATTGGGAATTCCACAACTGCTTACAGATTCCTCACCGCATGATATTTCTCAATATGCAGTATGGTTGAATGCAGAGGAGAAACCTATGCTCGTTTTTTTGGAACGCTATGATTAAAATACTCATTATCGATGATTCTGCCGTTGTTCGGCAGATTCTTTCCAGGGAGCTCTCGAAAATTTCAGAATTCCAGATTATCGGAACTGCTCCTGACCCCTATATTGCAAGAGATAAAATAGTACATTTACGCCCTGATGTTCTGACCCTTGATATTGAAATGCCACGCATGGATGGAATAACGTTTCTTGGAAAACTAATGAAAAGTTATCCACTGCCAACAATTGTGATCAGCTCTCTTACACCTCAGGGGGGTACGGTAGCCATGGAAGCACTTGCTGCGGGAGCAGTTGATGTTATATGCAAACCTGGGGCATCTTATACGGTAGGGGACATGATGCCTTTATTAGTAGAGAAGATCAGAGCTGCAGCTTGTGCTGATTTCGAAGTATTAAAAAAGCTACGGGCACGTTCATCAGAAGCTGTCTTGCCAAAACAGGCTCTGACAAAAACAACCCATAAAATAATAGCCATTGGAGCTTCAACCGGCGGAACCACAGCGATAGAAACAGTTCTTCGCAGAATGCCAGAAAATTCCCCTGGCATGGTAATTGTTCAACACATGCCGGAACGATTTACTGCATCCTTTGCACAACGGCTCAACACTCTTTGTGCTATTGAGGTGCGTGAGGCTTCCAATAATGATTCTGTTGTTTCCGGAACAGCGCTGATTGCTCCCGGTAATTACCATACCATAGTAAAAAGAAGTGGTGCCAGGTATTTTGTAGAGGTCAAAGATGGACCACCGGCATATCATCAACGCCCCAGTGTAGAAGTTCTGTTTAATTCAGTTGCAAAATATGTTGGAGCGAATGCTGTAGGAATAATTCTTACAGGAATGGGTGCAGATGGTGCCAGGGGATTGCGTGCAATGAGAGAGGCTGGAGCACGGACTATTGCACAGGATGAAAAAACGAGCGTTGTCTGGGGGATGCCTGGAGAAGCTGTGAAAATTGGAGCTGCGGAGAAGGTTCTCCCATTAGATCGTATTGCTGATAGTGCAATAGAAATGATAGCAGAATAATTCGAAGTATATTCCAAACATGGTAGTGCACTGGAATGAATTTTGAGCTCTGAGAAAGCAGGAGGAGGGACTGTTTATGCCAGAGCTTCCAGATGTGGAAAACTTCAAAAAGTATGTAGAGAGAAATGCACTGCATCGGAGAATAACATCTGTCGATTTCAGGAATACAAAAATTCTTGATTCATTGACTCCCGGCAAGCTTCAAAAGGCATTAATCGGGACTGAATTTACTGAAGCCATCCGAAATGGAAAACACCTGTTTATCAGAATTAAACGAGGAAACTGGCTGACTCTGCACTTTGGCATGACTGGCTATCTTCAATACTTCACCTCCATGCAAGACGATCCGTTGTATGATCGAGTATGTATTGCCTTTTATGGTGATACTTTTCTTGCCTTTGTAGATATGCGAATGTTTGGACGAATTGGGTTGACAGGTTCTCCTTTCCAGTATATAAACAATCACCATCTTGGTATCGATGCACTTCTGATTGATAGAGAACGTTTCATGAACCTGGTGGCAAGCAGGTGTGGAGCGATAAAAACTGTGCTTATGGATCAGTCACTACTATCCGGTATCGGTAATGAATATGGTGATGAGATTCTGTTCCAGGCTAAAGTGCATCCGGAACAAAAAGCTTGCACTCTGAAAGCTGATACATTGAAAGAGATTTATTCAAAGATGCGTGAGGTATTAAATGTTGCTATCAGTGCCGGAGCAGAGAAAGAGAATTTTCCGAATACTTTTATACTCAAGAAGAGGAAAAAAGGCAGTCGATGTCCACGATGCACTACAGTGCTTGAAACGGTGAAAATCAATGGACGAACATCTTATTATTGTCCTGTGTGTCAGCTTTAATTTTGTTATTACGGTCTTAGGACTAAAATGTCTTGATTTTGACCGTATCTTTTCTGAAAAGCCGACGTGATTTATACTTGAGCGGAAGTACCCGTGTATTTTGTTTTGTCGCGCCTGTTTTTACCTGGGCATCTTTAATCAGAGAAACCAGATTTGAAAAGAAATCGGTTCCGCCCTTTTCCAGAACTTTACAATTTTCGGGAATTTTTGAGATCGATTCAGGATCACCAGTAATAATGATTGCAGGAAAATAAGAAATTACAGATGATGCAGCTTCTATAAATTGTAATCCATTCATTCCTGGCATTCGGTAATCGGTGATAATTATATCAGGCAATAATCCCTGTTCCATATCATGAAGAGCTCGCAGAGGACAATCATACGTTTTGATATTTTTAAAACCAGCACGGTTAAGGAACGTTTTGAGAAGATCTAAAGCAATCTCCATATCATCGACCAGAAATATCCGACTGTCCACAAAAATCCTCCTTTGATAATAAAACGGTAAAATTCACTTTTAAAATGGTAAAATTAAAAGTTAGCAATAACTTTGCCATTTCATACGGCTAATGTAAATTTATCGATCTTTACGTGGATAGTGAAAGTAAGAAGTTCTTCTTTTATGATCTGTTTCAACGAAACCGTTTGTTAAAGTGAACTAGTGGATTAAATATGAGATGTAAAAATGTGTGGAGGGATGTTTTTGCCCGGAAGAGTATCTCCGGGCAGTACCTAATCATCACAGGAATCCAATCCCCGCGGAAGATCCTCTTCAGAGTAGAATGTTTCCCGAGCAGCTTCTGCAGGATTTTGATACTGTCGATCAGGAATTTTCTCCAATGCAGAAATTATCTGATCTGAAACATGTTCATGTTTCACATAGTTTATCAACTCATTTTTTGATGCAGGAAAATGGGTGTTGGTTAGCACTTTCTCCACATCTATCGGATTGGCTCTCTCTGCCATATAAAGCCTCCTCAAAAAAGGAAACATTATTTCCAAGGTAGAGGCACGTATTAAGCAAGTGCTTGATACTACCTCTATTAAGTAACAACAATTAGTATGCCACTTTAAGCTTTGCGTCTGGGTCAGAACTTGCATAGAGTTATATGCAATGAAGAAAAAGCCTCTGGAGGGCAAAAAAACAGTCCCGTTGCAGAAGTTATTTTTAGGAGGTGACTCTATGCTGGTAAAAGAGATTATGACCTATGGAGCAGAATTCATCGAATCCCATAACACGCTTTTCAATGCAGCACAGAAAATGCGAGATCTCAATATTGGAGTACTCCCGGTGTTTGAAGACGGGCATGTAATCGGAATGTTAACAGATCGGGATATCGCAATAAGAGCTGTAGCAGAGATGAGGAATCCGGCAAAAACGTTGGTAAAAGAGGTAATGACTGAATCAGTTCTGGCAGTTACAGAAGATTCCACTATCGAAAATGCAGCCAGAGTAATGGAAGAAAATAGAATCAGGCGTCTACTGGTAAAAGATAGCTCCGGAAAGGTCTCAGGAGTAATCTCTCTTGGTGATTTAGCTGTATTTGCAACAAAAGATCTATCCGGTGAGGTGCTAAAGATCGTTTCTGAACCATCCATCCCTCATCGTTGAACTCCTTTTTCCGGATTTTTTTCGTATTACAGGAATGTGTTTCGCAATTCCGGAGAAATGAATTCCCAATGCAAACACATTCCAGCTTTTATATGCATATTTCAGGATTTTCTATTTCGTCAGATCGTATAAAAGAAATTTATGGCCTAAAAATGTACAGACATCGGGTCGGGGAGTGGGTGCGGTGAAAGAGGCAATACTCTATGAAAAAGTTGAAAAAGACCGGGTGCATTGTTTTCTGTGTGCGCATGGATGCAGGATTGCACAAGAGGCCTATGGTTTCTGTGGAGTAAGAAAAAATATCGAAGGGAAACTCTACACCCAGTCCTATGGAAAACTGATTGCAGGTAATGCAGATCCGGTGGAAAAAAAGCCCCTGTATCATTTCCTGCCAGCAACTGAAACCTACTCAATTGCCGCTATGGGCTGCAATTTTCGGTGCGGATTTTGCCAAAATTGGCAGATAAGTCAGATCTCAAAAAACGAAGCTTCAAATCTTCCTCTTAGTACGGTTTCTCCGGAGACGATCGTAAATAATGCTCTCCAAGAGAGATGCAGAAGCATCTCTTTTACCTATACTGAGCCGACTATCTTTTTAGAATACGCCTTAGAGATCGCAATGATAGCTAAATCCTCGGGGCTTTCGACAATTTTTGTAACTAATGGATTCATGACTGATGAAGCGCTTGCTACAATCAGACCGTACCTTGATGCCTGTAATGTTGATCTCAAAGCATTCTCCGACGAGTTTTATCACAACCACTGTCAGGGGCGTTTGGAACCGGTGCTTCAATCGATTCGAAACATTAAAAAACGTGGTGTATGGATTGAGATTACCACACTACTAATTCCCGGCGAAAATGATTCGGAAGAAGAGATAGAAGCTATTGCATCATTTATTGCTTCTGTTGATATCAATATCCCCTGGCATGTTTCACGGTTCATTCCGCACTATGAATTTTCCGACAGAGCAGCTACTCCCGCAAAAAAAGTATTTCAGGCTGTAGATATCGGTTACAGGGCCGGACTTCGATATGTTTACCCTGGCAATGTAGATGATCAAAACGATACTAAGTGCCATAATTGCAAAGAGTTACTCATTAGCCGCAAAGGATTCTCAGTTAAAAAAAAGGTGTTTTGCAGTAATGCATGTCCCAAATGTGGCACAACGGTCCCGGGGGTTTTTGAATAATCCTGATGATGCGTGTGGAAATAGAAAACTGGTGAAGCGCGCGTCGCCTGGCTGGAAACTGACATGATATCCGGTTCGTAATGCTTTTTTCGTGTGATGATGGTGAAGGTATAACCTGAAAAGAAGCCTGGAAGAGGTAATCCGTGGAAAACGTGAGTTTCTACTAAAAGCGCCAAATATGTGCCAAATTCAATTGTTTAGGTTAATATCGAGTCGCATAATACATATTATGTAAACTAAACAATACACTCTCTACTCCTCCTCTATTTGCCTTATTCTTACCATACATTTCTCTTGGTCATGGGATAAAACAACCGTAGGCTTATCCTGAATTCCGAGCAATAAAACGTTCCATACCACTCCCCAGGTACATAGATTTCAACGAGATGTTCACACTCCGGAAACACCGATTTTTAAAAGTACTGACAAAAGGCTAACCATGGAGACTGAAGAAATAATATTTTTACCATCTTTGAGGCAGATTGTATTCTGATCGAATACAATTTCACTCATATCTTATAAGCGTTTTAGCTGGTTTGTTATTATATTATAATGTTAAATACAAAAGTCTTTAAGACCTTTTTATTTTAAACGATTAAAAGGGGCACTCGCATGGGGTTATTTCGTTTTTTAAAAATCAGTTCAGTAGCAGCAGCAGTTCTCTTCACTGGCCTGATATCGTTATCCGTTCAGGCTCAAAGGCGGTATGAAGATACGCTCTGGATTCAGGTCACTTATTATGACTTCCATTCCGATCAGAGTAATCCTGAATTCGAATGTGATCACCAGGGTGGACGTAAACGAGGAATGGTAGGCCAACATCTCGATGCAGATAAAAAACCCGTAGTTGGGCCGGCCCCCTATTTGAATAACTACATCCAATACTGGTACAGAGATTGGAATGATGCGGCCAAAGGTGATTTCACCAAGCCATCTTACCGGAGGGTTTCGGGAGGACAATACGATGCTGTCATAGAGTACGATGGCCCTATTGCGGTCAATCACGACACCTCTTTTATTAACAGAGTGATTCATGACTCTCTTCCTTTTCTTCATATCGGCAACGGTATGTACGAATATCGCAACGATGAGTTTTTTCCTTTAGATGATGATCCCAGGGGATTTGGCAGAGAAGGAAGGCGTCATAATTTTTCATTTACTATGGAATTACATCATACATTTACCAAAACTCCCGGACTTACCTTCAGGTTTGTGGGAGATGATGATGTGTGGGCGTTTATTGATGGGCAACTAGTAATGGATATCGGCGGAATTCATTCTGCTCTTGCCGATGCATTCAGTCTCGATACTATCCCTGGTCTTGAGAATAATAAAACTTATGAGCTCTCTTTTTTCTATGCAGAACGTCACACAAATGAATCTCACATACGAATCACCACAAATATTATCAGCTCAAAAATCGATTCATTACGAATCAAAGCGGAGCCGGATACATCTGTTTGCCCTGGTCAGGTTGTCACGTTAACTTCAGAGGTCTTTGATGACACGTATGGTCTCAGAGACAGTATCGCTGCAACAACCAGATGGAGAGTTCTTAATGGGAACGGAAATCCGGCAACTGTTCTTCAGCCAAATATCGGATCTACAGTGACAGTTACACCGGTTGTGGCTTATTCAATAATCGTTGTTGAAGGTATGATCAGAGATGAGATAAACAATGTGGATCTGCGAGATACTATTTCGATACATGTTGGCCCATGTGAACCGTATCGAATCTGGATTGAAGCCGATACGATCATGGAAGACACCGCTGCATTGCGCTACCCACAACCATTAGAGCAGGTGCTTCTTACTGATATCATGAATACAGCCCACGTTTATGCTATCGCCCGAGATAGCTCAGGAGCCTTTGTACGAATAGCAGATCCAATCACTACGCAATGGAGCGTTACCCCAGATGGGATAGCTCTGATTGGTGTCCAGGGAGAAACTAATTTGGCCTGGCATGGAATCATTACTCGTATCGGAAGCGAAGGTGAAACTCAAGTAATCGCAAACGAACCGGGATTACTACCAGATTCTGTGCCAGTGGTGCTCGCTCCCTATTATATCGTAAAATTTCGAGTCGTTGAACGTGGTAAAAATATCATAACTGAATATGTTGAATCGATTTACATGACCACAGATGAGAGACGACTTTATGATGTTTACGGATTGAAATCGACTGCTGTTGACGATTCAAACAGTATTGATTCCTGGGTTTTAGTAAATGCAGACTGGGACCTTTCTCCTCCCCTGTTGTCAGCTGTGGAACCACCCAACTTTGGTTCCAGCTGGAATTACGACCCGATAAATCCTCCAGGAACCGGAACATTAACCCTGACTAACCCCAATGATGCCAGAACAGAAACGTTAGTTATTCCTGTTACCATCGTTCTGGGAGAGGTCAATTTCGTTGATTTCAGATTGATTACCCCGGCAAATCAAAGAATTGCTGGAGACACACTACTGGCAGTTGTTGAAATCAGAACTCAGGACGGCAATGTTCCAGGGACATTTTGTTATGGAAACAATGGTAACGACCCCAGTCGGGTAATTTATCAGGATAATCTAGGAACCGGAGGGGTAACACGGCCAGATCCTGTGGTTGTGGTAGATGGGATCTCTGGTAATTTAAATCCCAACAACACTAGTGTTCATTCCAATGATCAGTGTTTTGAAAACGGGTTCGATACCGTCAAAGTGGTATTGTATTATGCTCCATTCGATAAAGACAGCACACACCAATTGACTGTTATTCTGAATCCCTCCTTAGCTGCCAAAACTGAACCATTTGTGCTCCTACCTACACCTCTCGATTCGATTATTATTACCGATGAGAACCACGATCCTGTAGGTGATACAATCGTATTGGATTCACGTACTGGAGAATCAATAACCGTGTACAGTACCGGATACGATAAATATGGTAACTTCCTGGGTTTCGTTAACAGCAACTGGGCATCTGATGGGACACTTAACCCGCTTACAACCTATAGTGCACAGGCATATATCGGTACTGATGGCATTAGTGATCATCAACAGGGTAATATCTGTGCATCTGAGACAGGTGTCAGTGGACCGGTTTCAGACTGCTTTGTACTGACAATAATTGGCCCCGGAGCACAGCTCCAGAGTGCAATAACCAGAGATATCAATGGAAACGGATTTCTAGACAGAATAGATTTAACGTTCGACAAAAACATTGCCATTCCTGTAAACGGTACCGGCTATTTCACAATAAGAATGGGCAACGAAGTCTTTATCTGTGATTCTATTGTGCAGGTTAACCCTGGTGATAGTGTGCACTACTACGTCTACCTGAAAGAAAAGGACACAAAAAGTCCTCAGACAGCCTGGAGGCCCACTGTTACCATCCAAAACCTTGAAAATGCCAATGTTGTACATGATTTCCGTGCAGAGGATGGTGCTGGCCCGGTTATTTGGGATGTAGTTAAGACTGTCGGATCAGACCGGACCAAGGATAAGATCACTGTTTATTTGAGTGAACCTATTTTTGATACGAAGGGATCAGGTTTCGAAATCTTCTCAAAACCAGATTCAACATTCAATGTATGGAGATTCAATCCGGCAACCCAACAGTTTGATCAGGTTTATTTGCTGGGGGGAATTGCTACATTTTCAGCAGTTCTTAAGGACAGCATTCTAGAATTCAACATGACGAATGGAGAAGACATCACATCTGCTCACTGGTTTAACATAAACAATTTTACTGCGCAATTACAGGACAGTAAGGGTAACAGGGCAAATGAAAACAACAAAAAAGTAAATGTTCGGGTAGAAGGCATAAATAAGCAGCTCAATGTTGCTCCCAATCCAATGACTCCAGATCTCAGTAAAGGAAGTCATATTATTCAGCTCAGACATGAGGCTTTTGCGCGACAGTGGGCTGCCGGTGGATCCGGTGCATTAATCAATGCTCGGATCACCATTCCACCAGATTCTTCCAACAAAGTTTGGGGATATTTGAAAATCTATGATATTGCCGGTAATATAGTGAATTACTCACTAAAACAGGATCTTCGGGCATTGGCTATAGCTGCTGGTTTAGATGTAGAAAATATCACTACCCTGGATCTCGACTTTTTCTGGAATGGAGCAAACCACAGAGGAATGAAAGTCGCGCCTGGAATCTACAAAATTATCCTTACTGTTGATTATTCCAAAAACGACAGAAACTTCCAGGATTTCAGACTCTCTGCGAACGTCGGAGTGCGAAAATAATACTCAGTGTTTTTATGGGCAACACCTGGTGTTGCCCATTCTAAATGAAATTCACCAGCACGCCTCCCCTTTTGTTTTGCATCTCTATTTAAAAAAGGAAAAGAACCATACGTAGCAGTTACAGTGAAACAGTTTCTGTTTCGCTGTAACAATCATAACGCTTAGTACAGGAATGGTGATGTTAATACGGGAGTGCCTGGGGCTACACGACGACTGCTCAATATCAGAATAGATACGTCAGATAAAGACCGCCGATTTTCGCGCGATAATTTTCTCCTGATCCTTCCGCCTGGTCATAACTCTTTTCATATTTACCTTTAGCTGTAATGGAGATACGTGAGGTAATCGAGTATTTTGCTTCCAGTTCGCAATTATAAAAACTGGTAAATACAGGGGCTTTCCACTCATTATTTTCATTGGAGTATTCGTTTTCCTCCTTGAAACTGTAGTTTCCGCCAACAAGAAATGTTAATTTCCGAGGAATGAGAGTAAGTAAGACCTGGTCGCCGATTCTGCAGGAAACAGCTCGCAGAGAGTCACGATTCTCATCTTTAAAGGCTAATCGGAAATTGAGTCTGTTTCTGATCACTTTTTTAATTTTGAACGAAAATAATCCATTTACCTGATGCTGAAAGCGGTCGCCTTTATTCTGCAGTGATTTATCGGCATGGTCTGAAATATCGTTATCAAACAAAAACTGATATCTGAGAGTTAATCCAATTCCATTTTTAAAATTCTGTTTTCCTTCCAGACCGATCACATTGTTTAATGCCCTATCCTGGTAATTAGAGCTGAAGGTTGTATCTTGAGTGTAGATTCGCTCTGTGGCGTCTCTTTTTTCGTAAAGCATCGTATAATCGACTGTCAGAGAAGGCTTGTTCTCCCCTGCTTCGTACTGCCCTCGAACATGGAACGTGTTACGATCGGAAGGGGAGTTTGAGAGTGACAAACGTTCCAAAGTCATATATGCATTACCAGAGAGATCTTCTCTGAATTGCTTTTCAACGGAAACACCTGCAGCGCGACGGTCAGATTCCAGATACGGGTTACCGGCAGAAAAGTAGGACGGAGCAATCTGGAGCATATTGACATCGAAATTGTACCCCTGACAGGAAATTCTGCTTCCGATTGTAAGTGCATAGTTGTTGATGAAATCACTGGAATTGAGCATTCCAAACACTTCCGGAATTGCCTTTTCAACTTTCGGGTTGTACCATGCAATCTCTTCTGCTGAATCATCGCGTAATGTATCATGTGTACCAAGATCGAGTTCAGCATAAAATTCCAGCTTACCTTTGAGCAGAACAACATTTCCATCAATACAACCTGATTGTGCCTGTATTGGTTCCGGGGCTCCGGGATCATTGACTGGGGCACGAAACAGGGGTTTATCCACCTGGTCACGGGCAATAATTCCCCGAGCTGAGACAGTGGAGTTCTTTGAAGGTTTAAATGAGAGTGATGCCAGATATGTAATCTGCTGTCGTACAGACATACCGGAATCAACAATTTCATTGTATATATTTATCTCATGATCACCTGAATCTTTAGGAATCTCTGTCTCCCCTGCTGCAAGTTTAAATTCCACTCGCTTTATTCCGGCACCCATCTCCCAGAAATTTCCACTGTATTTTAATCCAGTCATCTGCCTTCCCGATATTGAGGTTTCTGACCCGCTTTCAAAAAAATCGCCCAGAACAAGAGATTGCTGTGCATAGGTGAGAGTGAGGTTGAACATGTTTTTTCCCACGTATCCCTGTTTTGCCAACCAGTTGTTACCATAGAGATCAGCAAACAAATTTACATCTACCAGTCCCCGACGACCACTTGCAAAAAGCTGGATTTCCGGTTGTATTCCTTCAGGATAGTGTGTTTGTGAAATCAGAGTATCTTGTGATGGGTGTCTGAAACTTTGTGGAACAAAGTAACTCATTCCTGTTGTTACATTCCCGATGAAGCTTGCATTTGTCTCCTTGGGTGTGCTCAGGGCTGAGAAACCAGGTGTAAACCCTTCTTTCACCGAAGAAGTCCTGTTTGAGCTCTGTGGCAAAACGATCGATTTTACTCCCTGAGGCTCTTTGATCATTCTTTCTAATTCTTCTCTGGAAACTACTTTGACATCAACACTATTTCCATAGATCATATCCCGGTTTCTTCGTGGTAATTCCTCAGTGGTGATCAAACCATTTCTGTTTTTTGTTATTTCAGCAGCAATTATTGATACCGATGATTTATGGGATGCAATTATACCATTTGCATTGCCACTGATTGTGCCCCCATTTAAGGAAAATGAGGCAGTATCATGACACGCGATTCCACTGACATTTTCTGATATTACAAGACTATCTGCAGTTACATGTGCTCCGGACAACACATGTACTGCAACTGCATGACCTTTAGTGAATGAGCATTTTGTCAGTGATACTTCACCATTTTTCACCACAATCCCATGAAGAGAGTTTCTCTCAAATTGGCAATTTCTCACTGATGCAGACCCGTTTTCAATGACAATACCGTAATTTGAATGTCGTATAATACAGTGCTCAAAAATTGAGCGGTTCTTGCTTCTGCAATACAGGCGGTCCCAATCCCATGGTTTGGGGTTGCTTTTTGCGGACATGATCATTACCGGTGATTCTGCTGTTCCTCGTGCGATCATTTGACCAAATACAGTGATCGTTGAGTACTCTCCACCCACCAGGATCGTGCACCCTGGTCCGAATTCAAGTATTTGTCCTGATGGCACAATAATGCTGCCTTCAATCAAAAACGGTCCGTCATCTCTGGAAAAACTCCCAAAGAGAATGCCGGCTGGAAACGACATTTTAACAGTGGCATCTCCGGTTTCTTTGTTTTCCAAATCTGTTGCAGAGATTACATCTGATGCGAGATTAGTTGTATCTGATATCGCAAGTTTCGTCAGAATAAGCATACTGATTAAAACTTTTTGCAATAGTTGTTTCACCAGGAATACTCCCCTTTTATTAACCGTGTGCAGGTTATCTCACATGAATCTGGAATCTCTGCGTTTTTTTCGCATTGTTAATATCCAGCACTTCAATCAGAATCTGGTTTGAAGCACGATGAGCGAGTTCGATATCCACCTCGAAATAATTATCAGTAAAAATGCGCTGTTTACTAGTTTCACCAGTTGTACTGTTAATGACTGTAATCTCCCTGATTAACTGGATATTATCACCGGGAAGCTTTTCGATAGAAAATTCGATGGTGTAGCGTGGTTTATAGCTGCCATCGGGAGCTGATGGTGGAAGGTTCAGGACCATATCACCTGAAGGTTTCCGAAGTTTGATACTCCATACGTTTGCACCCAGATACGCTACTTTCTGGGTAAGCTTTGAGGACTGATTTCCTGCTTTATCCACTGCATAAACGGTATAGGTATGAATACCTTCCTGTAATGGAAGGTAAAAGGGAGAATTTGGTATGCCATGTATAGATTCTTTGTATCCATCGATTTCGTAATAGAAGGTAATCTCCTCATCGATGGTTCGATCAAAAACAGTGAATGGAAGTCGCTGAACCTGGGAACTAAGTGGCAGGATGCCCTGAATTTCCGGTCGGTATGTATCTGGTGGCCTCTTGTATATTATTGTACGGGTTTCGGTTTTAGAAAATCCATCTGAGGAGATATCAAACTCCAGTTCCACACTCCCCTCTTCATCGGGAATTGAAGCAAAGCCTGAAAATAAGCCGGTTGAAGTAGTAGAAAGCCGTCTTCCATTCACACTAATTTCTGCACCCTGAGGTAGAACTTCACCCTTAACGGGAATCTGTGTTGTTGAAACGACCTGTCGTTCCTGTGGGGTAGAAAGGATGAAACGGTATTCTGGTTTAAAAATGATTCTACGGAAAATCTTCTGCACTTTGCCATCCAGCCGTGCTTCGATTTCCAGCAGGAGCTCACCTTCCTCGTTTGCAATGGGTACCTGGCCATTAAATGTCCCCTGTGCAGTCACTGCGATATTAAGTGACATCGCTGAGATCTCTGCTCCGGGTGTTACTGTACCACTAAGCGGGATCAGTGGTTTTGAAAACTTCTGTCCTTCCCTGGGAGAGGTAACATTCAAGAGTAGGTCTTGATTCACCGTTACTGAGCGGGTGACTGTTTCAATTCTGCCGTTGTACTCTGCAATGAAGGTTAAATCCTGCTTACCGGTCGCATTTAAGAGATCGAGGCTGAATGTAAAAATACCCCTGGAACCAACCGGTACTGTTTTTCCATTCACTGTAACGGTAGCTTCTGGTGGTGAGACGACACCGCTGATTGAGATCGGTGATGAGGAGTTGAAGAGTGCCCCCGAAGAGGGTGAATGAATGACCAGTTTCAATGGAATCGGCTGTGAACTATTAAAGGATGATGAATCATCTTCAGAAAGATCACCTCTTCTTTTATCTGAATAGTCATTGAGGGTGTCGGTTTCAAGAGGTGTTGATCCAGTTGAGTCGTTACTACTACCTGAGAGTGAATCAAACTTTGCCGGATCTCCAGCGGTTGAATCGGTACCAGTGCTATCGCGATGTGTAACCGAATCACTCATAGAGGAATCTGCAAGGAGCACTTTTTCAAGTGGTATAGGGGATTTCTCATCTAGCTTTTCTATCAGTACCTTTTTCTGTCCCTTTTTGATGGTGGTCATCTGGTTTTCGGTCAACTCAGTACCATGTCGGGCACCGCGAGGGGTGACCATCACCATTCCCTCAAAAACCTTTATCCTGGTCTGTTCAGCACTGACATCAAAACCGACTACGGTTCCCCTGATTGCTGCTGTAGCAGTGGGAGTTTCAAATTCAAAGCTTGATTTGGAATTGACCAGTTTTTTTACGTTGGTTATCAGTGCACCATTCATAATTTTGATTTTCGTATTCTGAGTCTCTTGCTGACTTTGGAATCGGCTTAATTCCAAAGTGGAATTTTCACTAACGTGAATAATGGTACCCTCATCGGTTTGAAGCTCGGCATTTGATTCTATAAAGGTTCGGATTGCATCACGCTCTTTAAGTGCCATTCTGGGGCGGGCTGCGATCCAGTTTACGGTCCCGTTGCGCCGGATTTTAACGGTTCCGATCATATTTTTTATTGTGCAATTTCGGGGAGGAATTTGGGATGTGCTTTCGGAGAAACTGCTGGTGATAAGAATAAATAGAAGGCTAAAAAGGGCAAGGCGCATACAAAACTCCGACTTTTACTCCTGCATGGCAGGGGCACATTTGTGAACGGGTAGAGTTCAAATTATATTACTATTATCTTTAGTAATGCAAAGGTAATTGTAACACAGTTCAACTGTACAGTCAATCGGTTTCATATAGATGAAAAACTCTGTTCCTCTTTCCATAATTCATCACTACTCAGGACTCCCCTCACCTGATAATCGGCTATGCACAATGACCAGGAGAATATATGAAGGGGAAAAAGTGAATAGAGAACAGAAAATCAACCTAATACTCTGTTCTGATTATACGATACGCAAGCTCAATAGAGAGTACAGGAACATTGATCGGGCAACCGATGTACTCTCGTTTCCGTTTGGTGAACCCGATTTTCTCGGTGAAATTTATATTTCGTTACAGCGTGCAAAAGTTCAGGCTCGAAGATATGGAATATCGTATAATGATGAAATAGTGCGTTTATTTGTACACGGGACCTTTCATTTGCTCGGATACGACCATATAATTGAATCAGAGAGGCTGGAGATGGAGAAGATGGAGCGCAAATACATAAAAATTGAATAGGTACCAGATTGTAATTAAATTATTTTTCTGGATAATATTTACCCAGGTTCCCTACTCCAGATTATTCAACATAATGGTATTCTGTGATTTAAACTTCCGGGTTACATGATCGAAATAGTTAAACCAACTGACTCATTTTTCAATGGAGGCTCCTTTTGGAGAGTGACCCTTCGGTGTCTTTCCTTTTTACAGGAATAGTATTCTCGTTTCTGCTATCTTCTCTTTTTTCGGTAATTAAAATCATCTTTAACTCTATCGACAAAGGGATCATTCCTTCAGACAGCGAATCAATCCGGTATTAT
>OBJA01001103.1_pt1 | contig 19857 bp, 13 predicted proteins | sample 1519751 | NCBI WGS metagenome assembly OBJA01 (sample SAMEA3881238, study PRJEB22517) | soil metagenome | biome: lake sediment; feature: soda lake sediment; material: sediment, water from around vicinity | place: India | collected 2013-12-23 | depth 3 m
GGACCTTTGTAGGGCAGAACTCTACACAAATACTACACCCCTTACAATAGGCCTCGATGATCTCAATTTCCGCTTTCGCGCTCATGAACGGTTTTCTCCTTTATCTCTCTTTATCTGTATAGTGACTGTCGACAAACAGCTTTTCAAAGCGGCGGAATGCTACCATAAGCGGCGATTATACGCCAGAAAAAACAACCAATCCCCGGGCATCTGAGGAGGCAGTATTTTTCATAATAAATACAAAAAGTTAAGCTCTACCCTGAAAGCTGTTTTTAAAAAACTCTCAACAAAAAAACACCGCATCAGGCAGAGCCGACTTACCTTTATGTACCCGAGCAACCATCACCCGGTTTGCAGCACCAGAACACAACGAAAACTAACTTGCCGGAGGAAAACCTAAAACAGAGGGGCAGTCATTCGACTGCCCCTCTGCGGCAAGACAAACAACCGGACTAGAGGTTCATGCTGCCAACAAGCTCTTGTACCGCAGCAACTGAATTGTCCATCAGCGCCTGCTCTTCAGCATCAAGCTTCATTTCGATGATCTTCTCAATACCGCCGGCACCGATGACGCAATGAACACCAACGTAGAAATTATCTACTCCGTACTGACCCTGAAGCAGTGCGCAGGTCGGCAGCACACGTTTCTGGTCCTTAAGATAAGACTCAGCCATGGCAACAGCAGAAGATGCCGGGCTATAGAAGGCACTACCGTTGCCAAGCAGTTTGACAACTTCGCCACCGGCATTCTTGGTACGCTCCACCATGGCGGTCATTACTTCCTTGGCCTTTGCCGCATTGCCGTACTTCTGCTCAAGCAGTTCCATCACCGGAATACCGGCGACGTTGGCGTAACGTACCAGAGGTACCATAGTATCACCATGACCGCCGAGGGTGATGGCAGTGACGTCCTTGACGGAAACATTCAGTTCCCAGGCAATAAAGGCGGCAAAACGAGCAGAGTCAAGCACTCCAGCCTGGCCACAAACACGCTCCGGTGGGAAACCGGTAACTTTCTGGCACAGGGTGACCATGGCATCGAGGGGGTTGGAGATAACGATGACAAAAGCATTGGGAGCGTTGTCGCGAATACCTTCAGCAACGCTGGTCATGATTTTTGAGTTGACACCGATCAGATCATCACGGCTCATGCCGGGCTTGCGTGGCAGACCGGCGGTAACAATGACAACATCTGCACCGGCAATATCCTTGTAATCGTTGGTGCCGGTTACACTGACATCAAAGCCGTCGACGGGAGCGGCTTCAGCAATGTCAAGGGTTTTGCCCTGGGGCATGTTTTCGACGATGTCGAACATCACCACATCGCCCAGTTCACGCAGTGCGCACAGTTGAGCCAGAACACCACCAATCTGTCCACCACCGATCAACGCTATTTTTGGTCTCGCCATTTTCTCTCTCCTTATGTTGAAATATTATATTTCACCGGGACGGGGCGACCTATCGCCCCATCCCGTTTGGACTGCAAATCTATACCACAAACGACTACAGGGCGTCGATAATCGCATTCAGCGTTGCACTCGGACGCATCGCTTGCTCGGCTTTTACCGGATCGGGACGGAAATACCCCCCGACATCTACGGCTTCGCCCTGGCAGTCAATCAGTTCCTTGTCGATCTTAGCAGCGTTATCGGTAAGCTGCTTGGCCACCGACGCGAAACGTGATTTGAGATCCTGATCCTGGTCCTGAGCGGCCAAGGCCTGGGCCCAGTACAGAGTGAGGTAAAAAGTACTGCCACGGTTATCCAGTTCCCTTACCTTACGTGAAGGCAATTTCTGGTTTTCAAGGTAGGTTCCGATCGCCGTATCAAGGGTATCGGCCAGAACCTTGGCCTTGCTGTTATTGTAATTCTTGGCAACCAGTTCCAAAGAAGGAACAAGAGCGCAATACTCGCCAAGGGAATCCCAGCGAATGTGTCCTTCTTTGAGAAACTGCTGTACGTGTTTCGGCGCGGAACCACCGGCACCGGTTTCAAACAGACCACCGCCTGCCAGCAATGGGACAATGGACAGCATCCTGGCGCTGGTACCCAACTCAAGAATCGGGAACAGGTCGGTCAGGTAATCCCGCAGCACGTTGCCGGTCGCGGAGATTGTATTCTGCCCCTTACGAATCCGCTCGAGGGAATAACGCATGGCTTCGCGCGGTGCCAGAATCTTGATTTCCAAACCGCTGGTATCATGGTCAGGCAGGTACTTGTTGACTTTGGCGATAATCTGACGATCATGACCACGCTTTTCATCAAGCCAGAACACCACCGGCTCGCCCGACACACGGGAACGCTCAACGGCAAGACGGACCCAGTCTTTAATTGCGATATCTTTAGTCTGACTGGAGCGATACACATCACCCTTCTCAACCTTCTGCTCCATCAATACCTGACCGGCGGAGCTAACAACCTGAAAGGTGCCATTGCTTGGGGCCTCAAAAGTCTTGTCATGTGAACCATACTCTTCGGCTTTCTGGGCCATCAGACCGACGTTTGACACGCTACCCATGGTTGCCGGATTGAACTGACCGTTTTCACGGGCATCATCGACGATTTCTGCATACATGGTAGCGTAACAACGATCAGGAACCATGGCGATGGTATCCTGGAGTTGATCCTGCAGGTTCCACATCTTGCCACCGTCGCGCACAACGTTCGGCATGGAAGCGTCAACAATTACGTCGTTGGGAACATGGAGGTTGGTGATGTTTTTACGGGAATCGACCATGGCCAACGCCGGGCCGGTCTCATAGCACTTGTTGATATCTGCTTCAATTTCGGCCTTTTTGTCTGCCGGTAATTTATCAAGCTTGGCAAGAATGTCACCCATGCCGTAGTTCGGGCTGGCACCAATTTCCTTCAGCGTCGCTGCATGTTTGTCGAGGGCATCCTTGTAGTACACGGACACACAATGTCCGAACAGAATCGGATCGGAAATCTTCATCATTGTCGCTTTAAGATGCAACGACAACAGAACACCCTTCTCCTTGGCTTCTGCCGCTGTCACAGCGTAAAACTCCCGCAACTGTCGCACGTTCATGGTTGAACTATCGAAGACTTCACCGGCTTGCAACTTGACTTCCTTCAATTCTTTTATGCTGCCGGATTCATCAACAAACTGAATCTTTACCGTATCGGCTGCATCCATGGTAACGGACTTTTCCGACTCATAAAAATCACCGCCGTCCATGTGAGCAACACGACACTTGGACTCACCCGGTGCCGGCCACGGCTGCATCATTCTGTGGGGATTTTTCTGGGCAAAACTCTTTACTGACAAGGCTGCACGACGATCAGAGTTCCCCTCACGCAACACCGGGTTAACCGCAGAACCGAGGACTTTGGAATAGCGCTCCTGAATCTCGCGCTCTTCGGCAGTTTTTGCTTCTTCCGGATAGTTGGGAACATCATAGCCCTGAGACTGAAGCTCCTTGATGCAAGCCTGCAACTGCGGAATCGAGGCGCTGATATTGGGAAGTTTGATGACGTTTGCCTCAGGAGTCTTGACTAATTCGCCAAGATCAGCCAAATGATCGGCAACGCGTTGTGCTTCGGTCAGGCGCTCGGGAAAAGCGGAAAGAACACGACCCGAAAGTGAGATATCCTTGGTCTCGACCTCGATATCGCACCCCTTGGTAAAGGCTTGGACTACCGGCAAGAAGGCATAGGTGGCCAAGGCCGGTGCTTCGTCAATTTCACTCCAGATGATTTTAGCTGCCATTTTCTCTCTCCTTGGTAATAAAGTTACACAAAAATCAGATTAGAATCCTGTTTTAGGCCGAGAATCCCGCACGGGAAAGTGTTGTATACAGTATACAAGCAACAGAAACATGTCAAGGGCCATCAGAACAGGGGGACAAGAATTATCTCTTCGACATATGTTACATCCGTTTCCGTTCTCGCAGTACTATTCAGCGGTGATGACAAGCGCTCATGGCAGGTCAAAACAGATCCAACTGACGTGCTTCCTGTCGTGCGGCCTCAAGCTCGTCACGATTTTTGTCACGAGGGATATCCAGTACCTGCCCGGGTGAAATCTCACGAGGGGTTTTGATCTGATCACGGTTGGCGCGATAAATCAGTGGCCACAGCAGTCGGTCGTCATAAACCTCGGGCAAACCGGCAATATCAGCCAAAGACTGCCCCGACCGGACCTCGTAACGTTCCAGCTTTACCGGCGTCGGCGCTGGTGCCGGTGCCGGCACCGGTTGGGGTGCCCTTTCAATGCGTGCAGCAGCCTCTGCCTCGGCCTGACGGCGGCGTTCGAGCTCAAGTTGACGCTGCCTGGCCGCTTGCTCCTCTGCCAGCCGTTGCAACCGCTCCTCTTCAATCAAACGTGCCTTCTCGGCACGTTGTCGCTCAAGCTCGGCAACACGCTCAAGAGATGCTTCCGTCTCAATGCGAGCGACCTCAGCATAACGTTTGGCAAGCTGTAACGTTCTGTGGGCTGACCGATACTGCTGGCTTTCAATCTGCTGTTCTGCTGCAGCAAGAGCCTCGCGCGCCAGCTGGTACTCTCCCGGAGACCAATCTTCAGCGCCGAGATCAGCGGCATGACCGATCAGATAACGGGCAAGTTCCAAATCAGCCACCGGGGCCTTGACACAACCGACAAGAAGCCCTGCGGAAAGAGCAATTACAACGAAAAATTTCGTGGTCATCACAAGTAGTTTCAAACGACGTTAACCTTGCTTCTTTCTAAGCTTGATCCCCAACTCAACCAATTGCTTTTCATCAACCTCATTCGGTGCGTCCGACAACATGCAGGTTGCCTTCTGGGTTTTGGGAAACGCAATCACATCGCGAATGGAATCAGCACCGGTAAGAATCATCATCAGGCGATCCAGGCCAAAAGCAATGCCGCCATGTGGTGGTGCCCCGTAACTCAGGGCATCAAGCAGGAAACCGAATTTCATCTGCGCCTCTTCTTCACCGATACCAAGGAGTTCAAAGAGTCGCGACTGCACCGCCTGGTCGTGGATCCGGACGCTGCCGCCACCAACCTCCGATCCGTTCAGAACCAGATCGTAGGCCTGGGCGCGGGCTCTGCCCGGATCGCTGTCAAGCAGCGGAATATCTTCCTCAAGAGGCGATGTAAAGGGGTGGTGAACAGCAACATGGCGTTTCGCCTCAGCATCCCATTCAAGCAGTGGGAAATCGGTCACCCAGACAAAGCGATACTCGTCCTTGCTGGCCAATCCCAGACGCTGCCCCAGATGTCCCCTGAGGCGGCCCAGAGATTCATTGGTAACTGCTGCGGTATCGGCAACAAACAACAAAAGATCACCAACTTCAGATGCAAGGGCTTTGTTGAGAGTCGCCAACTCCTCGGCATTAAAGAATTTGGCAATGGGTGACTGCCATCCTTCGTCAGTGACTTTGACCCAGGCCAGCCCCTTGGCACCGTATATTTTGACAAAATCGGTAAAGCCATCCAGATCTTTACGTGAGAAATCAGCTCCCCCTTTGACATTGAGCGCTTTGACCAACCCGCCAGCGGCGGCAACGTCGGCAAACACCTTGAACTGCGAGCCGGCAACCTCAGTGGTCAAATCAACCAGCTCAAGGTCAAAACGCATGTCGGGGTTGTCAACGCCAAAACGCCGTAAGGCTTCAGCATAGGTCAGTCTGGGCATTGGCAGGGTAACGTCAAGACCGATGGCTTCCTTGAAAATCGCCGCTATCAACCCTTCCATCGTACCGATGACGTCGTCACGGTTGACAAAACTCATTTCACAGTCGATCTGGGTAAATTCAGGCTGTCGGTCAGCACGCAGATCCTCATCGCGGAAGCATTTAACAATTTGGAAATAGCGATCAAAGCCGGACACCATCAGCAATTGCTTGAACAACTGGGGAGACTGGGGAAGAGCATAAAAATTGCCGACATTGACACGACTTGGAACCAGATAATCACGTGCACCTTCCGGGGTGCTTTTGGTCAGGACCGGTGTCTCGACTTCAAGAAAGCCCTGACTGTCAAGATAGGTCCTGACTGTTCTCGCAACCAGATGGCGCATCATCAGGTTACGCTGCAAAGCCGGGCGTCGCAGGTCAAGATAGCGATATTTGAGACGGATATTCTCGGCAACTTCGGTAAATTCATCAATCATGAAGGGCGGGGTTTCGGAACGATTGAGAATCAGGAGTTCAGACACTTCGATTTCAACTTCACCCGTCTTCATCCGTGGGTTGATGGTCCCCTCCGGGCGCGCAGAAACCCTGCCCCTGGCAGCGACAACAAACTCATTGCGTACCAGTTCTGCTTTCTGGTGCGATGCCGCATCACGATCAGGATCGAGGGCCAACTGGACAATCCCTTCACGATCTCGCAGATCAATAAAAATCAAGCCACCGTGATCACGACGCCTCTGCACCCATCCCATGACACAGATTTCATGCCCGATCATTGCCGCTGTCGGCTCGCCACACCGATGTGTTCTCTTCCAACTGCCCAGTTTATCGTTTTCCACAGTTCCTCCAAATGCACGCGCTGGTGCCCAAAAGTCAAAAATTGTCAAACGTCAGATTATATAAATCGTTATGGAAATCGGTCAAGCATAAGGATGGACTCAATCGGTCTTTTCAACTATTTCTTCGACCAAAGCATCAAGACGCACACTCTTCTGGCTGCTGTCTGCCATGTTTTTCAACTGGGCCTGGCCGGTACGTAATTCTTCGTCGCCGATAATCAGCACCTTACCCGCCCCCATCTTGTCGGCCCGACGCATCTGGGCCTTGAGACTTTTGCCCATGTAGTCCATTTCAACCCACGTTCCACGCATTTGTAGCTGTGACATCAACACAAACGCGTGTCGCGCGGCCTCCTCACCTAGGGCGGCAATGAACAGCTCCGGCGACCTGACCTGCTTCTGATGGTTATCCAGCATCAGCACCAGGCGTTCAAGACCGAGCGCAAATCCGATACCGGGCAACGCCGGTCCACCCAGGCTTTCTATCAGCCCATCGTAACGACCACCGGCAGCAACAGCATTTTGTGAACCCAGTTGATCTGTTACTACTTCAAAGGTCGTACGCACATAATAATCGAGTCCACGGACCATACGCGAATTAACGGCATAAGGGACATGAAGCAGATCAAGATATTGCCGGACCTGAACAAAATGGTCCTCACACGCACCACAGAGATGGTCAATCATTGCCGGAGCGGCTACGGTTGCAGCCCGACAGTCCTCTACCTTGCAATCGAGCACACGTAGAGGATTGTTCAGATAGCGTCGTTGACATTCTCCACAGAGTGATGCCAGCCGCGCCTGAAGAAAATCAATCAATTGCTGCCGATAATCAGGACGACAAACCGGACACCCCAGGGAGTTGATTTCCAGGGAGACAGCGTTGATGCCGATCCGGGAAAAATACTGATGCAGCATCAGCAATACCTGGGCGTCAATTTTGGGATCTTCAACCCCGATGGCCTCGGCACCTATCTGATGAAACTGACGATATCGCCCTTTCTGAGGACGCTCATGGCGAAACATGGGGCCAATATAACAAAGCTTGGCAACCGAATCCTGCGCCGCCAATCGATTCTGAATTAAAGAACGCATCACCGGTGCCGTTCCTTCCGGTCTCAACGTCAGTGAGGTTCCACTCTTGTCGTCAAAGGTATACATCTCCTTTTCAACAATATCAGTGGTTTCGCCAATAGAACGACAGAAAAGTTCGGTTTTTTCCAGCACCGGTGTTCGGATTTCCGTGAAACCGAAAGAACCGAACACTTCCAGTGCGGCCTGCTCAAGAAACTGCCAGACGCCGACGGCGTCAGGCAGAACATCATTCATGCCCTTGATTCCTGCGATACTCAATGTCTGATCCTTTCATGTATCCGAAGGCTACCCTGTCCGCCGCAAACCAACTGCCAGGCAATTTCAAACTGCCGCAAAGCGAAACGGGAAAAAGTCACGCACCAGCCTGATGAGGGTATCACAAAGAGGTGCCAACGCCGATGTTATAAATCAAAGGAAGTGGAACAGCAAGAACTTGCTGCAAAGGAAGTCGCCAACAAAAAACGACCAGGGGTCTATTCGAAGCAACCGAAAAAAATCAATTTATGTTCTGGATTTCAGCGGCACTGCAGATACTGTTTCGCGACTCCTTCCCGGCGTACATAGCCTGGTCAGCAAGACCAAGAAGTCGTTCCTGGCTGCTGGCGTCATCAGGAAAGGTCGCGATACCAATGGAAACTGTCACCTGAGAAGGGGTATTTTCATTCTGCAAAAAAACATGTTGTTCAATCAGGCTGCGTATCCGTTCAGCGACAACCCGCGCTGCCCGACGATCCGTTTCCACCAGCAGAGCGGCAAACTCATCGCCACCGAAACGAAACAGAGTATCAACGTCACGAACACAACCGCGCATCAACTTGCCGACCTCTTGCAGCGCCGCACTTCCGGCCAGATGTCCGTGCTGGTCGTTGATTTCTTTGAAACGGTCCAGATCCATAAATAGTATGGAAAATTTGAGGCCGTAGCGCTGGGAACGCATCATTTCCTGATTAAGGGCAATCTGCAGGTAGCGATGATTGTAAAGACCGGTCAGATCGTCGGAGTACATCAGTTGCTGAGCGTTGCGATATCGTGATGCATTGGTGAATCCAAGGGCAACCTGGTCGCAAAGATAGCGCAGATCGGCCAGGGAAAAATCCTCATCCAGCTGCACGGCGTCACAGATCAGAATCCCTCCCTTCAACACTTCGCCGTCACGCAACGGCAGCATCCAGATCTGCTCACGACTCTTGTGCATTTTTCGCAATCCATGAGCACTGCGTGATGATGGCTGCACCACACCGACGGCATCAAAAAACTCCGGCAACAGCAACTCGATAAGCTGCTCTGCATGTTCAACATGGATTTTTTTCAACCCGGTCAGATATGTCGCCCGGTCTTCCGCCAAAGTAAATGAAAAACCTGACTCTGAATCCAACTCCCGCAACAGAGCTTCAAGGGACTGGGGGATAAGGCATTCCAGGTCGATCAGGGATGAAAGAGTCTGGCCGGTCTGAAAAAGAGTGATTTGCCGTTTCAAATGAGCATTTTCAGCCAGCAGGCGGCGCTGCTCAAGGCAGGTGGAAATAAGGTGTTTTAACTCTTCCGGATTAAAAGGCTTGACCAGATAATCACGAGCGCCGTTTTTAAGAGATTCGATGGCTGAATCAAGACTGGCATAGCCGGTAACCATCACCACATCAGGGGGAGACGGTAAGGCTTTGGCAAAGCGCAAAACGTCAATACCACTCCTGCCCGGCATGACAACATCACTCAATACCAGATCGAAGGGTTGGGACTCCAGTAGCTTGACGGCATCATCACCACTGGAGCAGACAACAACGGCATAACCGGCATCCTCCAGCAGATCACGATAAAGCTGACGAAAAAAAAGCTCATCGTCAACGACCAGTATTTTTGATTGGTCAACCATCATAAGCCCTTTGTAATATTGTTGTTTTACTAACAGCTTTTATTACATAAAGTCAACGGAAAAGCCCGTTACGCCATGTCTGCACTCGCCAACCGGAAGCATTCAACTGTGCCCGGATACTGCCGTCCAGATCCGTTCTTAACACCTGGATCTCTTCTGTCGCCAGAACGGACATCAATCCCTGCGCCGGCATCCGGTATATATTCTGATAACCAACGGAAACCAACCCGACCTGTGGTTGCAGCAACGCCACCAGATATTCCGTGTTCGATCTGCCGCTACCATGATGAGGCAGTTTGAGCAAGGTAACCGGTTGAGGAATCCCTGCAGCAACAAGCCGATCAACCCCTGCCGCCTCCAGATCTCCTGTCAACAGCAAACCCTGCTTTTGCCCCCCTTGATCCTGATGGCGCAGATACAGAACCACAGAGGCATCATTAGGATTGGCAGCGGCAGCACTATCATTGTAAAGCATCAAGTCGCCTTTTTGCCAGCAGTCAAGCACGCTCCACCCCTGCTCGACGATGCGCACCGGAATAGCCTTGCGCTCGACGACCTCAATCAACGCCGGATTATAGCGGGACAAGGGCTCCCCGATGACAAACTCCGCAACGGGGTATCGTTCAAGAATATACACCAGGCCTTTCCAGTGGTCGGCATGGTCGTGGGTAAGGACAACCTGGTCAAAATGCCGCACCCCCAGTTCACCAAAAGCCGGTGCCAGAAGGCGCTGTCCAACATCAAACCGATCACCATAAAGACCGCCGCCATCAATCAGAATATTCTGGCCATTACGGTTCTGCAGCAGCAACGATTCACCTTGCCCGACACTGATCATGGTCAAGGTGATCGATGCGGTTGATGTCAGGCTCATTGGCCATAGCAGTGTCGCCAAAACAACACAACTCAAGAACAACCTGAGCCACTGCGTTCGCAACAATTGCGGCGACAGCAACACCGGCAACACCATCAATGCCACTGCAAGGTGTTGACTACGGGACAAATACAGATGAATAGCGGCAAGTAGCGGCAGATCGGTCAACCAGATTGAAAAAAGATGAAGAAAATCAAGAAGGAATCCGCAACAGTGGAACAGCAGTGCGGCAGCCTGTGGCCACAGCGGATATAAAATCAAACCGACAAAACCGGCAGGAAGAGCTGCCAACGTCACAATAGGTACGCAGATCACATTGGCTATCAGGGCCGCAGGAGCAAGCAGATGAAAATTGCACAGCACCCAGGGAAGGGTTGCCAGCGTTGCCGCAGCACTGACAAGAAATATCTGCACCGCATAACCAAGGGGAAATTTAGGCAACGCGGTGAGGCGCTCATGTTGCCACAAGGGACGCCAGAGCAAGATTCCCGCAGCGCCACTGAAGGACAACTGCCAGCCGGCTTGCCACAATAACAATGGGTTGACCAATAAAGCTGTCAACGCAACCCCGGCAAGAAGATGTAAGGGATTTACCGGATAGCGCAGCAGCATTAACAACGCTCCGATAACGGCAAGGGCAAATGCCCGGCGTGTTGACACAGCATCTCCGGTTAATACCAGATAAACCAGGAGCAGTGGCAGCAACAGCAACGGCAGCACCCGTTGCGGTGGCTGCCAGTTTGTCAGGACAGATGAGCGCCGATAAAGAAGAACGAACAGTTGATAGCCGAAAAGGCCCAACAGACCAAGGTGTAAGCCGGAAATCGCAAACAGATGGCTGACACCGGCACCGGCCAGAGCACGACGAACAGGATCCGGCAACTGACGCCCCTCACCAAGAACCAGTGCTCTGACCAGGTGGGCTTTTTCATCCGGCACATTTGCCGCAATGAAGGAAGAAACCTGATGTCGCCACTGCACGATACTACGCATCATGCCCCTGTCACCACGGTCCAAGACGTCCACCTGACTCATATTTCGGACCCAGGATGTCATATCGATCTTTTCACCGGCGAGGTGACGTGACCAGTGAAACTCCCCGGGAGTTCCAAACAGACGCGGCTGGCGCAGACGCCCGCTAAAACGAATGCGATCACCAGGCAGCAGATTCTCTGCGCCATCCTCAATACTCAGACGCAACCGTAACGGTCGTTGTAGAATCAACGGCTCCGATTTGTCCCACACTTCGTCAATCAGCAGGTCAATGCGACTGCGTCCATCACTGACATGCCTGATATCAGTAACTATGCCGACCGCAGTGGTGCGACGTGCCAACTGGTCAATCAGGATCACATCATCAGAGGATTGCAGCAGAGCGGGGTAACGGACATTAAAAAAAAGTGCAGTGGCCAGACAGATCAACAGAAGAGAATACTGCGAAAAACGGGGGGAACATCGACAAACCAGCGCAAGAACAACACAAAGGCCAATCACCATCAGACCTGGTGTCAAATCGATGGAACCAAACCCGGCAATAAAAAGACCGACCACAGCAGCGGCCAGCAAAGCAGGCAACAACGGCAAGATCCCCCTCCCCCGTTAGATCGAATTTTTAGCCCATCACCAGATCATGCTGGTGTCTTAACAGCGCGATTTTTTGTCGGTTGCACAACAGCGTCCCCTTCGTGGGTACGTAGCATCTTTTCAGCCAGAGCAACATCCTCTTTGCAACCGATAAAGACCGGCGCGCGCTCATGGATGTCTGTCGGCATCAGATCAAGAATCGGCTGATTGCCATCCGATGCGGCTCCGCCGGCTTGCTCGACCAGATAGGCCATGGGATTAAGCTCAAACAGCAGACGCAGTTTGCCGCGTGGCAGGTCTTTGAGGTGGGGATAAAGAAAAATTCCCTCCCCTTTGAGCAGAACCTGATTGATATCCGGCACAAAACCACCACTGTAACGCAGCTTTACTCCACGCTTTTCCAGAGATGAAACATAATTCTCAACCCCGGGAGTATAGAGATTGCGCAGTCCGCCCGGCGAATAGAGTTTTCCTTTGGGCTTCAAAGTGATGTCCTCACGCAACAAGGTATATTCCATCAGGTTGTTCATCCCGAACTCATAGACCCCGTTACCAACGCTGTAGACCAGGGTGGTACGCGGACCGTAGAGAATGTACATGGCCGCCACCTGTTCACGTCCAGGGCGCATCAGATCGTAGCCGGGATAAATAGCGACAATGGTCCCCACCGCCAGATTGACATCAACCAGAGAAGATCCATCCAATGGATCAAAGGCTACCGAATATTTCCCTTCCCAGTCAGGAGACACGGGGATGATATGATCCATCTCCTCCGACATCATGTTGGCAACGACACCGGAGTGATCCAGGCGCTTGCGCAGGATCCGATCAGCCAGCACATCCAGGGCCAACTGCTGTTCGCCGTAAAGGTTGGAAGTACCGGCCACACCCAGATCGCCGGTACGGATAGAATGGATAATATATTTTGAGGCTTCAGCTATCTCACAAATAAGGTGGGTCAGATTTTCCTCAACACCGGTTTCGCGCAAATGGCGCCGCAAATCGACCTGAAATTTGGTTTTCCCCGGTTCACTCATGAGATACGCGCTCCTTATGTGTTGGAATTGACAGCCTGCAGGTTACTCAGCTTTCGAGCCAATGTTCACTTTAGCCCACTTTAAGCCTTCCGGCAACCATGAACTATTGCTAATGGCGCAAAAATACCAGGACTCAATACCGATGACGACCGCCGGTAGCAAGCTGATCATGCTCCGGCTGGCGGCAGACCGCCAACCCCTTATCCAGGGTTGGATAGAGCAACTCTATCCCCAGCTTGTCGAGCATTTTTCCATTGGTCATCCGCCGCGATTCTTTGAGAAACGACAGGGTCAGGGGATTCATCTCCTGCTGGGCCTCATCCCAACTCAGCTGCTGCGGACGCGGCAACCCGTAAAGGTCGGCAACCGCACTAAAATACTCACTCATGCTGCTCTGTTGACCGTCACAGACATTGAAAACATCACCGGCTTGGCCACGCTCCATCGCCGCCAGACAGATGCGCACCAGATCAAGACTGTGAATACGGTTGGTTACCGGGGAATCTTGCGGGCGCAACACCTGATGTCCTTTATGCAGTTGTGCCAAGGGTAGGCGCCCGGGACCGTAGATGCCGGTCACCCGCAGAATGATCAGCGCAAATCCTAACTCTCCGGCCTTGTCACGCAACTGTGCCTCAGCACTGACCCGTCGCTTGGCCCGACTGGTCTGGGGATTGACCGGTGTCTCTTCAGTCACCAGTTGATCACCACAATCACCATAGACGCCGCTGGTGCTGATGTAGACAATCCGCTCGGGGCAATTATCCGGCGTCAACATCCGACAAAAATTGCTCATGCGTGCATCGATGGTTCCACCGCCTTGCGGCGGCATGAAATAAAAAACCAACCGCTGATGCACATCCAGTTGGGGGAGTTCCTCACGCCGGTCAAAGTCGGCCACCAGGGGCAGCACGCCCAGATCTTCAAGCCGACCGGCATCATCAGAATGACGAACCGTTGCCTGCACGCGCCCCCCTTTGGTCACCAACTCTTTCGCAACGCGCGTTCCAATATCACCACAGCCAATAATCACATAGTCCATTTCTTGTGCCCTTCTTCTGTCAGACCAGACTTTTATTCACAATTTCGTAGAGATCGCGGGATAACTTTTCCTGCTGCAATGCCGCCAGTTCCTCCCGCAACAACGCCCGCCGCTTGGGTTCCAGGCGTTTCCAGCGAGTCAGGGGTGTCGCCATCCGCGCCGCGACCTGCGGATTACGTTGATCAAGGCGGCGGATCTGCTCGGTCAGAAGCCGGTAGCCACCACCATCCGGACGATGGAACACCGCCAGGTTCTGGGCAAAGGCCCCGAGCAGAGAGCGCACCCGATTGGGATTGTTCAGGGTAAAATCTGGATGCAGCAACAGTCGCTCAACCACAAAAAAGGTTTTCTCGTCCCGCGCCAATGCCAGGGTGGAAAACCACTTATCGAGGAGCAGGGGGTGATGCTGCCATTGGCGATGGAAGTCCTCCCTGACCTGCTCGGCAACCGGATGATCGGTGTCGACCAGTGCCGCAAACGCGGCCAGACGATCGGTCATATTGTTAGCCGTCTGATACTGCTTTAAACAGCGTTCCACCATCTCCTCATCGGCAGCGCGCAGCAACAGCACCAGACATCCGTGGGCCAGGCGGCGACGACCAACAGCAATAGGATCAAGGGAGTATTCCTCATCAACAGGATAGCTGTCATAACGTTCAAGCAAGGAATCGCGATGGCACAACAAGAGTTGCTGTAACGCCTGTTCTCGCACATCCCTGATCAGTTGCGGATCGAATTCATCCAGTTGATCGGCCAGATATTGCTCGCTGGGCAGTTGCAGCATGCGCGCCAACAAACTTTGATCCGCCTGCCCATCAGCCAGAGCGACCCCCCAGGCATCAACGTAGGTGTTGCTCAACCCGCTGAAGGGTTTCCCCTGCTGCCCCTGCCGATACAGCTCCAACAGCTCAGCGACGGCCAACTGCTGCCCGGCCTCCCAGCGATTAAAGGGATCGCTGTCGTAGGCCATGCGAAAGGCCAGATCATCAGGACGGTCATTGACTTTAAGCCGAACCGGTGCAGAAAAACCACGCAACGCCGAAAGGATCGGCTGTTCCTCAATACCGACAAAGACAAAACGCTCACGGGCCTCTTTCAGCTCAACAACCCGACTGGGTGCACCAGGGACCTGCTCACTAGCCAATTGCAGGGGCAGATCCCGGCCATCGCGGCCCAGCAGGCCGATGGTCAGAGGCAGGTGAAAGGGTTCCTTATGGGGTTGGCCGGGGGTCGGCGGACAGTGCTGCTCACACTCAAGTGAGAAGGTCCTCTTGTTCCTGTCGTAATGACTGGTAATATGTAGTTCAGGCGTTCCGGCCTGGGTGTACCAGCGCCGAAACACCCTCAGGTCGATGTTGCCCGCCTCCTCCAGAGCAGCGACAAAATCTTCACAGGTGGCCGCCTGACCATCGTGGCGCTGCAAGTAGAGGCGCACCCCCTGAACAAAGATATCGCGCCCGAGGAGAACCTCGAGCATACGCAGGACTTCCGCACCCTTGTTGTAGATGGTGGTGGTGTAGAAGTTGTTGATTTCAACGTAGGACTCCGGGCGCACAGGATGGGCCATGGGTCCGGCATCTTCGGGAAACTGAAACTGACGCAGCAGGGCTACATCGTCGATGCGCTTGACCGCAGCAGATTGCATATCGGCGGAAAACTGCTGATCCCGCAGCACCGTCAGCCCCTCTTTGAGGCTGAGCTGGAACCAGTCCCGACAGGTAACGCGATTACCGGTCCAGTTATGAAAGTACTCGTGGGCGATGACAGCTTCAATCCCGAGATAGTCGTTATCTGTCGCCGTCTCGGGGCGGGCGAGAACATACTTGGAGTTGAAAACGTTCAAGCCCTTGTTCTCCATCGCCCCCATGTTGAAGTCATCTACGGCAACGATCATGTAGCGATCGAGGTCGTACTCCAGGCCGTAGACCTCCTCCTCCCATTTCATCGCCTTTTTCAGCGACGCCATGGCAAAGTCGCAATCATGGCGATTGCGCTCTTCAACATAAATCTGCAACAGCACCCGGCGTCCGGAGCTGGTAGTGTAATGGTCTTCCAGACAGACCAGGTTACCGGCCACCAGGGCAAAAAGATAACTGGGTTTGGGGAAGGGATCCTCCCAGCAAGCAAAGTGACGACCCTTGTCCAGTAAACCCTGTTCGATCAGATTGCCGTTACTCAGCAACACCGGACAATCCCTTTGTTTTCCTTCAAGACGGACGCGAAAAGGTGCCAGGACATCCGGGCGATCCGGATAATAGGTGATTTTGCGAAAACCTTCGGCCTCGCACTGGGTACAGAAAATGCCGTTGGACTGATACAGCCCCTCCAGAGCGGTGTTATTCAGCGGGTCGATGCGGGTGACGATCTCCAGCACAAACCGGGCCGGAGGAGCAGGCACCGTCAAACTGACATCATCACAGTGATAGTCGCCTGTTGACAAGGGGTGGTCGTTAAGCTTGATGCTCAGCAATTGCAGGTTTTCCCCATCGAGGAACAACGGTTCAACAACCCCACACCGATCGGGATTGAGCATGAACTGCACGCGTGAACGCACCTCGGTGGCGGTTGGATCGAGAAGAACATCAAGTTCGACCCCCTCAACCAGATAGGCCGGGGTCCGATAATCTTGTAAAAATTTGGTAGCTGGCGATGGTGTTGACATAGGTCTCCGCAGGTTAAAGTTTCTATTCAGCACAGGATCCCGGATCCTCTTACCGAAACCCGTGATGAACAGTTACAGCGAGTCAATATAGTCGCGATACAGCAGACTCGGTTGAATTCCCTGATTATCCTGATATTTGCCGCTGGCGTAAGAATCGCTCTCCCCCAGCAGACTGTGGTAATAGATCTGACAGATTTCAACCCCGGCATAGATCCGGATCGGCTGGACGCAAAACATCTCCAGGGTCCAGAAGCCGCGGAAACCGACATCCCCGAACCCAGCGGTGACATGGACAAACAACCCCAGGCGCCCGACGGAAGATCGCCCTTCCAGCATCGGCACCAGATTACGGGTCTCGGTATATTCAACTGTCCGACCGAGATAAAGCCGGTGGGGCTCCAGAACAAAGCCCTCTTCCGGGATGGTGAGGGTTGTCCAGGCATTGTCCTTTTTCATATCCAGTTGCGGCTCGGTGTAGACCAGCAACTCATGATGCAACACCAGGTTATAACTGTTGGGATTGAGTCGTGACTCACTATAGGGACGAATAACAATATCCCCGCCCATCCGCGTGGCTATTTCCCGACCTGAAAGGATCATGAGACTATCCTGTATGTAAATGGGTTGAAGCCAGGTATAAAAAAGCAAGCCTGCCCGGAGCTTCTCAAGCAGACAAACCCTGTTCACCGGCATGATGATATGTTATCTATCCGTCATCGCGCTCTGTTCCACAGTTCCAACAGGCACCAAAGTGGCCTTCAAGTTCCTCGTGACATTGCGGGCAATGCCAATGGGCGCTGGCGGTATCGTTTTTTAACCAGGCTTCCAGAAATATTCTCGCTCGGGGCCAGGCCTCATCATCGACTACCCAGAGTTCCGGAAAACACTCGATGAACGGTATCTCGCCCAGGGCTCCAGACAACTGCTGATTACGCAGAACACAATCGACGCCCTCGCGGGCGAGGATATCGCGCAACAGTTCGGCCTGATAACTTTCATGAAAACTGAATACATGCAACTTTTTCATCATGGCGAGTATATCAATACTAACGACTGGAAAGAAACCGACACGCACCATAATTATTAATGCTTTCGCGCAAAAACCATTTTATGGCTAAGCAAAAAGCGATATCTGGTTATCCAGTTTACTCCAGCAGGGCAGGAATCCAGATGATTGGCAGACGTCATCTATCCCGATCGTGCAAATGATTCCATGGATAACCAGAAAAGCGATAAATGCCAGGCGTACTTGATGTATGTCGAAGCAGCGAGACAATGACAGCAACTCAGCAGTTAACCAGTTTTTGGAACGCCATCACATTCAACCATACAGGAAAAAGCAGATGCAGGAAATGATTCGCAAAATCCTTACCTCCAGAGTTTATGAGGCCGCCGTCGAAACCCCTCTGGAAGAAACCAGGGAACTGTCGCTGAAACTGAATAATCGCATTTTGCTTAAACGCGAAGATCTGCAGCCGGTTTTTTCCTTCAAAATCCGTGGAGCTTATAACAAGATTGCCCACCTGCACGAAACAGAAAAGATAACCGGCGTGATTTGTGCCTCTGCCGGCAACCATGCTCAAGGGGTCGCTTTTGCGGCGAAAAAACTCGGCATCTCCGCCCTGATTGTCATGCCGGCAACCACCCCGCAAATAAAAATCGACGCGGTCAAAAGACTCGGTGCCGAGGTTATTCTGCATGGCGACAATTACTCGGAAGCTGCTGACCATTGCGAAATATTGCAGCAACAGCGCGCCCTGACCTTCATCCCGCCCTTTGATGATGACCTGATTATTGCCGGTCAGGGAACGGTGGCTGATGAACTATTGCGTCAAAGCGCCGGCAAAATCGACGCTATTTTCGTGCCTGTTGGTGGCGGCGGACTGATCGCCGGCATCGCCACCTATTTCAAGGCACTGGCACCGCAGGTCCGCATCATCGGTGTTGAGCCCCTCGACAGTGACGCCATGTACCAGTCTCTGGCTGCGGATAAACGGGTCATTCTGGAGACGGTCGGTATCTTTGCCGATGGTGTTGCGGTCCGTCAGGTCGGCAAAAAAACCTTCGATTTGTGCCGGAAATACGTTGACGAAATTGTCCTGGTGTCAACCGATGAAATCTGTAGCGCCATCAAGAGTGTTTATCAGGCGACCCGCTCCATCGTCGAGCCCGCCGGTGCTCTGGCCATGGCCGGGCTCAAACAATATGTAAAACAACACCAGATCAGCGGGCAAACGCTGGTTGCCATCAACTCCGGCGCCAATATGAATTTTGAACGTTTACGCTATGTGTCAGAGCGCACCCAGGTCGGCGAAGGGCTGGAGTCCCTGTTCGCCGTTACCATCCCGGAACAACCGGGTGCCCTGCGCCACTTCTGCAGCACCCTGCTCCACGGTGTCAGCATTACAGAGTTCAGTTATCGACTCGCTGACCGTGACAAGGCCCATCTGTTTCTCGGCATCTCCATCGGTGGCGAAGAAGCCCGCCGGGACTTTGTCTCCCACCTCAACAAGGAAGGCTATGCCACCATTGACATGACCACGAACGAGCTGGCTAAAACCCATCTGCGCTACATGGTTGGCGGGCGCTCGGCAACCGCCACCCGTGAGCGCCTGTTCCGCTTCTGGTTTCCTGAGCGCGCCGGAGCCCTGACCCGTTTTCTTGCTGACATGGGCACCAACTGGAATATCTCCCTGTTTCATTACCGTAATCAAGGTGGGGAATTCGGACGGGTGCTGATCGGTCTGGAGTTACCGGAAGGCGATGAAAACAAGCTGACCCAGTTTCTTGACCGCATCGGCTACCGCTATCTGGAGCAGACGGATGATCCGGCCTATCAGTTGTTTCTTCAGGACGCCTGTCGAGGTTAGACTACAAAACGCAATCAACTGTCCATCTGCCTGACAATCTCCTCAAGAGAGGTACCTGGAGTCAATCTGATCTGACGAATGGTCACAGAGAGGGATACGCTCTGGTCTGCCAGCACAAATGGATGTTTCAATTCTTCCTCAATGCGCCGCACCACGGTTTCCGGGGCCAGGGGTTCATCACCACTTTTGACCAGCAACAGGGCAAAACTCCTGTCATCAAAAAGGGTAACAAAATCTTCGTGCCTGACCTGCGACACGATTCTTTGGGCGACAGATAATCGCAGATGGTTTATTTGCTCTGCATCGGTGGATGAAAAATGATCGGCACAGCTGATGGTCAGC
>OBJA01001104.1_pt1 | contig 19847 bp, 15 predicted proteins | sample 1519751 | NCBI WGS metagenome assembly OBJA01 (sample SAMEA3881238, study PRJEB22517) | soil metagenome | biome: lake sediment; feature: soda lake sediment; material: sediment, water from around vicinity | place: India | collected 2013-12-23 | depth 3 m
CGCCGAAGACCGCTCTCTGTCCAGGTGTTCCGGGCCGGCTTGGAGCCCGCCAGGCCTGTGCGATGATCCTGCAGCCTGTGATCCTCTCGGGCGGCTCCGGCACCCGCCTGTGGCCGCTGTCCCGGGAGTATTATCCCAAGCAGCTCCTTGCTCCCCTCGGGGGCGCCACCTTGCTGCAGGCCACGCTGGAGCGGATCGAAGGGCTCGCCACATCGGCCGCGGAGATAGGCAAGGCTCCTGACATCGCGTCACCCATCGTCGTGTGCAGCGAGGAGCATCGCTTCCTCGTCGCCGAGCAGCTGCGCCGTCTGCGCGAGCCGGCCGTCCTCATGCTGGAGCCGATCGGGCGCAACACCGCTCCCGCCGCGACGCTGGCGGCGCTGCAGGCCGCGGCCGCCGGCGGTGAAGAAGCGGCGATGCTCATCATGCCGGCGGATCACCTGATCGGTGATGTCGCCGCGTTCCATCGCGCCATCGCGGCGGGCGCCGTGCTCGCCGCCGAAGGCTGTATCGTCACCTTCGGCATCGTACCGACGCGCGCGGAGACCGGCTACGGCTACATCCGCAAGGGCCCGTCCCTCAAGCGCGGCGCGGACCGGGACGGGAATGCCTGCCTCATCGACCGCTTCGTGGAAAAGCCCGATGCCGCCACGGCGGAAGCCTACTTCGCGAGCGGTGAGTACCTCTGGAACAGCGGCATCTTCATGGTCACGGCCGGGACCTGGCTCGCGGCGATGGAGCGCTTCCGCCCGGATATCCTCGCCGCCGTGCGCCGCGCCTGGGAAGCGGGCAAGCGCGACGGCGACTTTTTCCGCGCCGACCGCGGCGCCTTCACGGCCTGCCCCAGCGATTCGATCGACTACGCGGTGATGGAGCCGCTCACCGCCGCGTCGGGGCGGGAGGAGGGCATCCGCGCCGCGGTGATCCCGCTGGATGCGGGCTGGTCGGACCTCGGCGCCTGGTCCAGCCTGTGGGAGGCGCTGCCGCACGACGCCCAGGGCAACGTGCTGCGCGGCGACGTCGCCGTGCAGGATACGCGCGATTCGCTGCTCATCGCCGAGCACCGCCTGGTGGCCGGAATCGGTTTGGATGACGTGATCGTGGTCGAGACCGCCGACGCCGTGCTGGTCGTGCACAAGGATCGCGCCGAGGACGTCAAGCAGCTCGTCGCGCGGCTCAAGACCGACGGGCGCAGCGAGCATCAGCTGCACCGCTGCGTGCATCGCCCCTGGGGCACCTACGAAGGCGTGGACCGCGGTCCGCGCTTCCAGGTCAAGCGCATCACCGTCAAGCCGGGCGCCTCGCTGTCGCTGCAGATGCACCATCACCGCGCCGAGCACTGGGTGGTGGTGAGCGGCACTGCGCGCGTGACGAGAGGCGACGATACCTTCCTGCTGCAGGAGAATGAATCGACCTACATCCCCGCGGGCGTGCGCCATCGCCTCGCCAATCCGGGCACGATCCCGCTGGAGATCATCGAGATCCAGTCCGGCTCCTACCTGGGCGAGGACGACATCGTGCGCTTCGAAGACCATTACGGCCGGAGCTGAGACGTGCGCGGAGACCCGCATACCGGTTTGCGCCCCGTCGGTCCGGGCGACTGCGGCGGCTAGGATCGTCGATGGAACGGAATACCGCGAAGGCGCTGTTTCTGGATCGTGACGGAGTGATCAACGTCGAGCGGGACTACGTCCACCGCATCGAGGACTTCGAGTTCGTCGACGGGATCTTCGACCTCTGTCGCGAGGCGCAGGCGCAGGGCTACCTGCTCGTGGTCGTCACCAACCAGTCGGGCATCGGGCGCGGCTACTACACCGAGGAAGCGTTCCAGGCCCTTACCGCCTGGATGAACGCCGAGTTCGCGCGCCATGGCGCACGCATCGCGCGCGTCTATCACTGCCCGTATCATCCGGACGCGGGCGTCGGCGAATACCGCGCCGAATCGTTCGACCGCAAGCCGAATCCCGGCATGATCCTGCGCGCGGCCAGGGACCTCGGCCTCGACCTGGCGCAGTGCGTCCTCGTCGGCGACCGCCTGTCGGACATGCAGGCCGCGGAGGCGGCCGGCGTCGGCTGCAGGATCCTGTTCCGCACGGAGCGCAGCGAGCCCGAGGCCGAGCGCCTGGCGGACCGGGTGGCCGACGGGCTTTCGGGTATACTGGGACCGACCAGGACGCAGACCGCGGGCAATGAATGAGTTGATCGACAAGGCGGTGGCAGAACACGCTCGACTCCTCAAGGTCGTGCAGGAGACGCTCACGCCCGTCATCGAGCAGGCCGCGCAGCGCCTGGTCGAGTGCCTGGACGAGGGCCGCACCGTCTACTGGTGCGGCAACGGCGGCAGCGCCTCCGACGCCCAGCACTTCGCCGCCGAGCTGATCGGGCGCTTCGAGCGCGAACGCCGCGCCATGGCCTCCATCGCCCTCAACACCGATACCTCCGTGCTGACCAGCATCGGCAACGACTACGGCTTCGACGAGATCTTCCGCCGCCAGGTGGAAGGTCTGGTGCGCCTGGGCGACGTGCTGGTCGGCATCTCCACCTCCGGCTCCAGTCCCAACGTCCTGCAGGCGGTGGAGCAGGCGAAGAGGCAGGGCGGCGTGACCATCGGCCTGCTCGGCCGCGATGGCGGACGCATCCGCGAGGCCTGCGATCTCGCCATCGTCGTGCCCGGCGCCAGCACCGCGCGCATCCAGGAAATGCACGCCTTCATCGGACACATCCTGTGCGCGCTGGTCGAGCGCGAGCTGGGCATGCACTGACAATAACCAGACAACGGAACAGAGACGTTCCGGACCGAAGGGAGAGACCATGACCGAGAGACAGAAGAGCAGTAACGTCGTCTGGCATCACGCCGCCATCGACCGCGCCATGCGCGAGAAGCTGAACGGCCACAAGAGCGCGGTGCTGTGGTTCACCGGCCTGTCGGGATCAGGCAAGTCGACGCTGGCGCACGCGGTGGAGGAGCGGCTGCACGCCATGAGCTGCCGCACCTTCGTGCTCGACGGCGACAACATCCGCCACGGCCTGTGCGGCGACCTCGGCTTCTCCGACAACGACCGCGTCGAGAACATCCGCCGCATCGGCGAGGTCTCGAAGCTCTTCGTCGAGGCCGGCGTGATCGCGCTCACCGCCTTCATCTCGCCCTTCCGCGCCGACCGCGAACGCGTGCGCGGTCTGGTCATGCACGGCGATTTCATCGAGATCTACTGCAAGGCCTCGCTCGAAGTCTGCGAGTCGCGCGACGTCAAGGGCCTGTACAAGAAGGCGCGCGCCGGGGAGATCAAGGCCTTTACGGGTATCTCCTCGCCGTACGAAGAGCCGCTCAATCCCGAGCTGGTGGTGGAGACCGACAAGCTTTCGCTGGACGAGAGTGCGGAGCGGGTGATGGATCTGCTGCGGGAGCGGGGGGTGCTGGTCAAGTAACTCCTGCAGCAGATCAGTGGGTCTGGGCGGATACGTATTGAGCATGCAGGGCCAGTATATGCTGCGATAGATGTGAACTGGCACAACGGGATTGTGCCCCATGGCACCGAAAGTACTTTCCGCATTCGATCATCAATCCAAAGCTGACGTGGATACAGGACGGATTGATATGCGTTATTCCTTGCTCCTGCGACCGGAGATATGAGTGCAGCTAGTGTGATCGAAAGAGTGAGACGCCACTCCCTCTTGATTCTGCGCGGGCATAAGTCACCCTCACAGATTTTTACTCTTTTCAGGAGCTTCCTGATAAAGGCAAAACGTGCCATGAGGCGTATGTTTTCCAGTCATATGCTCAAGTGGGAGTCATGGCTGAATAAAGGAGTGGTTGCTACCTCGAGGAGGCCTCAGTCCCTCGGCGCGGCTGTAATTTGGCCAGGCGCATCCAGCAGGTTCTATTTCACGAATGTAAAAGCAGGCAGATATCAGTTTCAGATAGAACATAGAGACCATCTCATCTTCTCCGGGCGAAAATCCATCATTGCGAGATTCGCGTTATCTAATGATAAGTTAGACGCGGCAATGGCAAAGCGGATGGGATTCGCAATCGGAGATTGCGGGCACGCCTTTGTTTATCTTGGTGGCGGCCGTCAAGTTGACGGATGCTTCATGCAATCAATCTCGTTCAATGTGCCCATCGATCAGCGCTGGATTAGACTTTCGCTTTCATCGCCTTGTGATCGTGTTATCAATCTAGATGGGTTGACCTTTAAGTCTGAGGAGGCTGGTGATCTGCCGTCACGAGTACATTGTTGGATCGAAAAGGAAGGCCGTGCATGGGGTGCCGACTTTATTTTGTATGCAGATATTGACCTGAACATTGTTGACGGGTCTTCGGTTTGGTTGTCCTCAATGGCGTCTTTGCTATGCGGTATCGGCAAATGCATTTTGGTCTCAAAGAAAGATATTCGAACTGAAATCATCTTATCTAATGTGCAGAGAAGGGAGAACCTGATTCTTTTTCAACCGACTTCCGTTGGAATGGGGGATATGGCTTTCAGTGTCACGGAGGCAATAGAGATCGTAAGGCAGTTGGATGCTAATTTGCCGTGTGTGCGGAGTATCGTCATAAGGGGGTTGGAAGCCGGGGCTCTCGTGCATTCCACTAGGCAATTTCGTGGGCGATCTGCGCTTTATTTGACTGATTTTTACAAAGTTAGCAATGGAGGCTTGGTCGTTACATCGGACCAGAGTAGTAAGGTCAGTTTGTGTATTAGTCAAGCAGCAACAGTCCTGATCCAGACTGACGAGATTGAGAAAAAGCTGCGCGCGTTAACAGGAGTGGATTTTCATTCCTTCTATCTGCCTCCACCGATTCCAGATGTGCTACCTGCAGTGCGTCCTCGACAGCGCGAAGGTGGTGTAATTCGAATCGGTTATGCTGGAAAGATTACGCCAGATTGGGGGGTGGTTGAGCTGTTGGATTGGGCAAATGGGCTTATTAAGGATGGCTATGCTATAGAAGTACATATTGCTGCAAACAAGATTTCCGAGTCTGGCGGCTCAGGAATCGTGGGAGGGTTCAGGAACGACATCATTGCAAAGATGCAAAGATCAGGAGCTATTCACTATACGGACCTGAATCGCGAAGCAGCGATGGATCTGATGGCAAAAGTCGACTTGGTATGGTGTTGGCGACCTGCGCGATTGGAGGACGCAACTTTAGAACTATCTACCAAGCTGATAGAGATGGTGGCTAGCGGTGCTAAATGCATATGCTATCCCAGTCAGGTCAATTTAGCGGCTCTGGGCGAAGATTATCCGTATTTCGCGAGATCTCCGGACGATCTGCGCCGTGTACTTGGAAATGACCTTGGGATATCTCCGGCGTTAACTGCAAAGCTGCGAGGGCGGCATGGTATCTCTCATATATTGGCACGTCTCAGAGACGTTTTTATCTCTGATGATAGAGTAAGCCCTTCTAGACGTATCTGTATTGCTGCTCACGATTTCAAGTTCATAGATCCCTACGTTTCTTATCTGAGAGCAATTGGCCATCAAGTCGTCCGTGATGAATGGGGGTGGGGAGAGCCGTTGAATATCAGGCGGACAGGGATGCAACAAGCTTGGGCCGAGATCATCCTATGTGAGTGGGGGCTAGCGAATGCTGTTTGGTATTCAGCGAACCGAAAGGAGGGGCAAAGAGTATATATCAGGGTGCATTTGCAGGAAGTGAATGAGAGGGCAAGGAAGTTTGGATTCCAGATCCGAATCGAGAATGTAGAAAAGATTATCTTTGTCTCGGACGATGTCCGTCGACAGGCGATGGAAATATTCGGTTGGCCGGAGGAGAAGCTGGTCGTGGTGCCGAACTTTCTACTTACAGATGAGTACCGCCTTCATGAGAAGGACCTAAAGCCAGTCATTCATCTTGGTATGGTTGGGATCATTCCGAGGCGTAAGCGATTTGATCTTGCGGTAGAGGTGCTATACACATTGCTTAGGCGGGGGTATGCCGCAAGGTTGTACATTAAGGGTCCGAGGCCTGAAGAAGTTGAGTTTATGACGGCTCCGAGCAGGAGAGGTGAGCTTGAGTATTATAGAGCTATTTACTCTCGGATCGAGGAAGATCCTTTGCTGGCTGAAAATGTGATTTTCGATCCGTGGGGGAATGACGTTGCATTATGGTATCGAAATATTGATTTCATTCTTTCTCCCAGCGATTTTGAATCTTTCCATTATGCCCTTGCAGATGGTGTGTTATCGGGATGTCAGCCGCTTGTATGGCCATGGAATGGCGCTTCAGCTCTCTATCGGACGGCATGGATCGTGAATGATGTAGATGCTGCTGTTCAGCGGATACTGGAATTTAGAATGAAGTCGAGAGACGAGAGACTCGAATGCGCTCAAGAGAACCATAGGTTTCTGTTTGAAAGATATGGACATGAAAGGATCTTCTCGGATCTTTCACATATTCTTGGATTATAGAAAATGGGAGAGAGAGGCGTTCCGGAGAAGGGAAAGGAGTTCTTGTGTAGGTTTCCATGGCCAGAGAATGTAGAAGAAGCTCTTGAGCAACTTCGAACACATAAAGTAGTGAAAGCTCCTTCTGGGTATCATCGTGCCAACCTTGACTTCTCGGGAGAGTTTGATTGGGGTGCTTGGGAGGGATTTCCCCCTGCGTTTCTTTGGTGGCTTAGCGCCACGAAGTATATTCGACCGCTACTCCTAGAGAAGGGGAGAACGAAGCAGGATATAGACTTAGCAGGGGATATATTAAAGGGGTGGGTCGAATCAAATCCCCCAGACGCCCCTGCTTGCAGCTTTGCATGGGATGGACATGCTACCGCGATACGTGCGGAGAATATGGCGGCTCTTTATGTGCTGGGATGCAAGCCACTATGGCTCTCTGAGAGCATGAGGCTTCATGCAAGTAAGCTCTCTGATCCAACCTTTCATCAGGGAAATTGGAATCATGGCTTGGATCAGGACATGGGGCTCCTGGCGCTCGGGTGTGCCATGGATAGGGCAGACTGGATTCATTTGGCTCGCAACAGGGCGTTAGAGAATTTCGATCATTCTGTTGATAAGCAAGGCGTTGCTCATGAGCAGGCGGTCGGTTATCAGTACTACGTTTTTCTCCGTTTTAACGATCTACGTGAGCGACTACAGGAATGCGGATATCCGATGAGCGAAGGGACGGCGGAGAGATTGAGCTCAATGCTGGATTTTTGTGCTCACGCAGTAGCTCCGGACGGGAATTGGGCTGAACTGGGCGATACTCCATTAATAAGGGCGAACAGAGATGCAACTGACCTTACTCGGTTTGGATCGGGATCGACCCTAGAGTTTGCGGTAAGCGGAGGTTCGAAGGGAGCCAAACCACTCTCGCGAACAGCCGTGTACGATGCCGGCTATGTGTTCAGTAGGTCCGGTTGGGGAGAGGAAAGGCCGTTCAATAAGGAAAGCTACTATACGATACGCTTTGGTCCAGGGAGGAAGATTCACGGCCACAATGACCATATGTCGATTACTTATCATAGTAAGGGCCAGAGGGTAATAGTGGACGGTGGGTTCCATGGTTATACCGGTGATGAAATGCGAGACCATTTCAGACGTCCGGAGGCTCATAATGTGGTCATGACAGCTGACGAGAGATTTCGCTGGCAATCTACTACTGAGCTTCAGAAGTATAGGATCGAGAGCAATTGGCAGTCGTACCTTTTAAGAGATGAGCCATATCGCCATACCATCCGCGAGCGTTCCCTTCTTTTTGTGGAAGATCCTGAGGTCATCGTTGTTGCAGATAGAGTCGATTCTAGCCAGGAGCGGGAGTATCAGCAGTTGTGGCATTTTGATAGGCGGCTATCGCTCTATTCCTTGGGAGATCAGCGGACTGTCCTGCAAAAAGCGGAGTTCAAAGTGGAGCTATATCAGCTTTGGCCATATGACAGGCAGTATCTATGGAGAGGAGAGGACGGTAACCGCTTGCGAGGATGGATGGGTATGGGGCGAAACAGGGTGGTTCCTGTTCCTACGATAGCTACGCAGAGAGTTGGCAGGAGCGTAACGTTCCTGACGATCTTCGTTATCTCTGCTATCGGAGATGCTGTTTCTGTTTCTCAGCATCCGGTAAGGGCGGGCGGAGTGAGCAGGATGATGCGTATAGTATCAGGGGAAAAGCGGTTGGAAGTGAGAATTATGGATGATCGTTGCTTGGAACTCGCTGAAGTATAGGTTTTGTGGCTTTTCTTGATATGGAGCGTGGGTATTCACTTCCATGGCGAAGAGGAATTCCCACATTATTAAATCTGTTAGATTTGGTGTTTTCAAATGACCGGTATAGGTTCTATGGCGGAGCTGATAAAGCTCAAAACAAGCAGAGATCTGAACTTAGATATTTGTATATCTCTGAAGAATCGCTACGTCTATTCTATGGTTAGCAAGGCGGCGAGTAGTACGGTGACCTATTACTTGCAGATGGCAGAATACTACGGCTCTGGATTCACCGTGCAGGATGTTAATAATGCGTATATGTCTCCCCATGTCCGTCTGTTTCAGCTAAGAGATGAGGAGTTTGTTGGCATCCTGAATTCATCTCAATATCGGAAAGTGGCATTTGTTCGAAATCCATATGCAAGGCTGTTGTCGTGCTATCTCCACCGTATTATTGGCGATAGGCGAATGAATCCTAGTCGTAAGGCCTTATTCAAGGGGCTGAAGATAGGAATGGATTCGGCTAGGATGCCAAGTTTTCAGGATTTTATAGAGTTCATCTCGGACCAGGATACGCTCCAAATGGAGCGGCATTGGGTAGTGCAGCATGACTGCATACTGTATTCTCTGATTGATTACGATTTTATTGGTAGGCAGGAGAACTTGATAGACGATCTTTTACGTTTGGAGCGGTTGTTGTTTGGCAACGAGCGATTTGATAGGTCCCTTCTTGGGTCTCTGAATTGTGGTCCTATGATTACGGGTGCCAATGGAAAGCTAAGAGACTATTACGATGAAAGATTGATGGCTCGCGTTGCCGATCGATACAAGGTTGACTTCGAAGTCTTTGGTTATAGTACTGAGTTGCCTGCCTAGATTGAGTATATCGCGATCAGTAATTCATGGTATTCGAAGCTGTATACTTCTGTTTCGAAGTAAACTGAAACCCTTGCGGAGTGAGTCTCTCATGATCGGGGAGCTAGATTTTGAACTTGCAGGGAATACCGAAGTTGGGCGTCGCTTATGTAATGATAGAGATGGCTATGAGCCGGAGGTTGCGGGGCTTTTGGCGGCGCTCATCGGAAAAAACGCTAATTTCAGAAGCGTATTTATAGATGTGGGATCCAATATTGGCTTTTTCCCATTGTTGGCAAAGTATGTATCGGGTCGACAAGGTATTCGTTTAGATTGCTTCGCTCATGAGCCATTGCCCGGATTGCTGAATTTGGCAAAGGCGCTGAAAGAGAAGAATAAGATTGAGTATGATCTAAGTTCTGTCGCAGTCAGCGATTTCATTGGTTCAGCAAGTTTTTATGTGTCTTCTCAGTCTGATTCATCTAATTCATTGGCAAAAGGGTTTCGTAAGGCTAAGGAAGTAATCGATGTTGAGGTATCTACTTTAGATACTTTGTACCTGAATGCCATCTCTGCGGCCGGCTACGATGAGGTGATCATAATGATGGATGTCGAAACCTCGGAGCCTGCTGTCATACGAGGCGGAGAGCAGTTGATTATGCGCTTTCGACCGTTGATCATATGCGAGGTTCTAGCAGGGCGTACAGAGACGGTGCTTGAAGGCATGTTCAGGAAGCTAGAATACAGTTCCTTTCGATTCGATGGATCTTCATGGATTCTCGAAGATCGTATTTTCGGCGATACAGCCTACAAGTATCGAGACTGGTTTTTCGTTCCTGGCGAGAGGGAAGCGGAATTCTGCGAGTTTTTGAAGCATTCCTGATCTTGCCGCGATGGTCCGGGGCCTGTATAGAGGGCCATGTCGCGGGTGGCGTGTCGGGTGCTCCGTTAGCTCATCGGTATAGTGGGTAACCTGCGTGAGGATAGTGCGCGGACTTATTTCTGAAATGCTGGCCAGTTTTAGGTGGGCAGTTTCCACGGCTGGTAAGTTTTTTCGCGTTGTTCCCTTCGAAACGTCAATTGTCGTTTTGGCGACATTGGTGTCTCAGGCGGCGATTCTTCTGGCGTTCTTCCTGCCGTTGAAAGTAATTATTCTTCTTGGTTCTGAGGGGGTTCCTCCCTATTTTCCGGCTGCGTTTACTTCCCTTGATCGAGATTTTCTTCTCATAGTGCTGAGTGGCGCGGCGATTGGTTCCTATATAGTTTACCTGCTTTCAGAGTCTGTAGTTAGATACGGAGCCGAGCGTGGTGCTAGGCGGTTGCTTGAGAGAAGTCGCAAGACGGTTTTATTCAGAAATCATGAGGTGGTTGCTCTGCATGGCTATCAGCGCTATTCGAAAATGCTGGCGAGCGCTGTCTTCGTCATGCTGGCGATGAGTCTCTTGGCGCTGCTCTATCCAGCTCTGGCGGTTCTTATACTTTTCTATTCCGCTACTACGTTTCTAGTGCTGGTTATTCTATGCGCCGCCAATGAAAAGGTTAGGGATCGTATGCGCATGCAGATGCACCCCATTATGTCGGTGGTTGCCGCTGCTGGTTTTCTAATTTCATTTTCCTATCTCGTTTCTGACTTCTTGCTTTGGTCTCCTCCTGGTCTGGTGGTCGCTGTCATAGCATTGCTTCTGAGTCGTCAGGTATGCATGCGCGCGGCGAGTGTGGTGGCAGATCTGGCTTCCTTATACGGTGATCGTATTAAGTTGAATGCTCTCTTTTTTCATGGTCATGCCATGCGGTCCAGCGATTCCCGTCAGGAGCATGAGTTCTGGTCATTGCTTGACAAGAAGGAGAGGGAGCGATGGATGTCGTTGCTTCTCGGCCAGGTTGTGGGGCATGGTTACACGATCAGCAATTCCAAGTTGCTAGAGACCGGTATCCCAGGGGTAGCAGCGGTCAATGTGGATGATCGCTTTATTGTTAAGCTATTTAATGCCAGGCGACGTGCTCGATCGCTTCATGAGGCGGCATTGCTGCTTGAGTTCAGGATCGCCGGACTGCCAATGTTGTCGCTATTGGGTGTGGAAACGGTTGATACATATAGTTGTCATGTATTCGGCGAGCTGGGCCCGTCGGCAATGTGCGCGAATGAGCAATCTGGTGTAAATGTACGAAGAGCAAGGATTGCACTATTAGGTATTGAGCCTTCGGCGGATCTTGTGGATTGCTATCGTCGATCTAAGCCCATGCTCGCGCAGCGACTATCAGCCGGCATGACGCAGAGGCTCCTAACCATCGTGGATGAGGGTAAGCAAGAGCAGGTTGTGCAAGATTTTGCTGACAAGATTGAGGGAATCAAGAGGTTTTTGTCTGGTTTTCCGCTTTGGATCCACAATCCTGACATTTACGACCATACAGTTATGCAGCGTAAGGATGGTGGTCCTGCGATCATACATTGGGGAGGGTGGAGTGTAGAGCCGCTGGGAGCGGGTTGGCCGGTGAGGGAAGCCGAGGTTGAGCGCTTGGCGAATGCTCTCGCAGAGGCATCGGCGTCCCGGCATTCGCTGAGCAGGGTTCTGCCTCGCCACGTTCGGCTCGCTGCTTTGACCTTCCATTTTGAGGCTCTCTATAGGGCTGAGAGATATTCGACGGCGCTCGATCTTCTTCCAGAGATCCTTGCTTGTTTCGATCCTGCAGAGAAATTGAAAATGGTTAGGAGCAGCCGATGAGGGTCTCAATGGTCGTGTGGAACGAGTTCCTTCATGATGCCCGTGTGCGTAAGCAAGCGGAATCGCTTGCTCAGGTTGGCTATAAAGTGACTGTCTTTGCGCTTCACAAGCCTGGTGTAACTCTTCAGCGGGAAAGGATGACATCTGGAATTGATGTGGTTAGGGTCGCGCGCAGTCCTTTTGCGCGGTCTGACATATCGGACATCACGGCATTGGCGACGACAAGTGTCGGCAGGAAATTTTCGTCAAATTCTATCGGAAGGCTGAGCTTTCCCAGTAGGGTGTTTAAGGTTTCTGCGAGACTATGGGCGCACGGGCTGTTAGTTAAGCATATGGTTTCATCTAAGCCAGATGTCGTGCATGCGCATGATGTTAATACTTTGCCGACCGCTTGGTTAGTTTCGCTGTTGTCAAAGGCCCCGTTAATCTATGATGCTCATGAGATCAGTACCAGTCGTGAAGGTTACGCAAGTTTCCGAAAGCTTGTTGGCGGAGTGGAAAAGAGGCTGGCACCGCGTGCAGCTGGCATGATTACAACGACTGAAGCTAGAGCCAAGTTTTTTGCGCGTGCTTACGGCGTACCTAGGCCATTGGTGCTTCAGAATCGCCCGCGCCTTGCATCGCTTCCATCGTCGGATCGCATCCGGCGTGAACTTAATCTGAATAACTCCTGGCCAATAGTTCTATATCAGGGAGGATTGCAACAGGGGAGGGGGCTTGAGCTTCTTATCCGGGCGGCAGCTATGGTTCCTCGGGCTTGGTTTGTCTTCATCGGAGGGGGGCGCTTGGAAGCTGAGCTTAAGGCGCTGACTAGGGATCTGGGGGTGGAAGATCGAGTTCGTTTTATTCCAACCGTATCGCTGGATGAGTTGCCGCTGTATACAGCATCGGCAGATCTTGGTGTGCAGCCAATCGAGAATACTTGTCTCAATCATTTTACGACTGATTCAAATAAGCTCTTTGAGTACGTGATCGCGGGTTTGCCGGTGGTTTCTTCTGACCTTCCAGAAATACGTCGAGTTGTGCGTAGCTACGAGCTTGGGCGTCTAGTTAGGCCTGGCGACATGCATGCTTTGGCGGCCGCAATTCGGGAGCTTGTGGAGAATTCCGATCTTCGCGGACGTTTTTCAAGAAATGCGTGTTTGGCTGCGCAGACACTGAATTGGGAAGCCCAGGAAAGTGCGCTACTTGAGCTTTACGAGCGTGTGCTTGGTTCTCGGCGTAATTTGGAAGTCGTTTCTGAGCGTTCGCGTCGCTGAAGTATGCATCGATTTCTCCTGCTTAGTTTCTACTATCCGCCAGACTTGAGTGCTGGCTCTTTCCGTGCGTTCGCTTTCGTGGAGGCGTTGCAAGCAGAAACGAGTAATACGATTTCGGTCGATATTATTGCGGCCTCTCCTAACCGTTATCACACTTTCAGCGCTGTGGGTTCTCCTGGTGAAGAGCAGAATGGGTCTGTGCGTATAAGGAGGATCAGTATCCCTGGTCACAAAGGAGGGTTCTTGGATCAGGCCTTAGCATTTAGTCATTACGCAGCCGGCGTATGGCGCCTGACCAGGCGCGAGAAGTACGATATCGTAATCGCTACCTCTTCCCGGCTTTTGACCGCAACCCTTGGGGCTGCGGTGGCGAAGAGAAGCCGGGCGCGCCTATACTTGGATCTGAGGGATATCTTTGCAGAAACACTGCCAGATATTCTACCTGCCTACCTGGATTATGCGCTGAGACCCACGATCTCCTATTGTGAGAAGTGGACGCTGCGGCGGGCGGATAAAGTCAATCTGGTGTCGCCAGCTTTCCGGTCCTGGTTCGAGACGCGCTATCCCGAGCGGGAGTTCACCTGTTTTACCAATGGCATCGATCGTCTTTTTGCGGATCTGTCTGAATCAGAGCGTACTGTCAGGGACGGGCCTTTGACCGTGCTTTACGCTGGCAACGTCGGCGATGGTCAAGGTCTCCATTCGATTGTTCCTGAACTTGCCAGGCGACTTCGGGGGCGAGTACGCTTCAGAGTCATCGGCGGCGGCGGACGAATGGAGGTGCTGCGTAAAGCGGTTGCGGGCCTTGATAATGTCGAACTGCTACCTCCGGTGAGCAGGGAGGCATTAAGGGATGCGTATCGGGAGGCGGATATATTGTTCGTTCATCTCAATAGCCACAAGCCGTTCCTGCGTGTGCTGCCGTCGAAGCTTTTCGAGTATGGCGCCACGGGAAAGCCTATTTGGGCGGGGGTGGCCGGATATTCCGCGGAGTTCATAGAGCGCGAGGTCGCGAATGCGGTTGTGTTTGACCCGTGCGACGCTGATGCTGCCATGGCGGCGTTCGAGAAGCTCGATCTTGAAGCGCGCCCGCGTCACGACTTCATCAGCAAGTATTCCCGAGAGCGAATCATGCGTGGCATGGCCAGAGACGTGTTGACGCTGACGGCTTCATGAACATCCTGATAACCGGCGCGACCGGTTTCATCGGGTCTGCCTTGCTCGAACGGCTTCGTTCTATGCCGGAGCACCACGTCATCGCAGCGTCGAGAGGGAAGACATTGGGGAGGCGGACGGATGTCGCGACTATACAGGTGCAAGATTGTGGCCCGGATACGGATTGGGGTGAGGGGATGTCCGGGGTGGAGGCAGTAATTCACCTGGCGGCGTGCGTCCATGAGACGGAAAGGGGCGAAGATGCGCTTGCCGTATTTCGCAGAGTAAATACGGAAGGTACGTTGAACCTCGCACGCCAGGCGATAGCGGCGGGTGTTCGACGTTTCATCTTCGTCAGTACAGTCAAGGTCAACGGCGAATCTACGGCGGTAGGTTGCCCCTATCGGATTGAGGATGTTCCGGCTGCCCATGATCCTTATGGTATCTCCAAGCAGGAAGCCGAGGACGGTCTACGCGTCCTGGCGGCGGAGAGCCGCATGGAACTGGTGATAGTGCGCCCGCCGCTGGTCTACGGACCGGGCGTCGGTGCCAACTTCCTGCGGCTGATGCGCTGGGTGGAGTGCGGTGTCCCGCTGCCCTTTGCGGCGCTCGAGAACCGCCGCAGCCTGCTCTATGTGGGCAACCTGGTGGATTTCCTCTTACGTTGTTTGGAACACCCTGCAGCTGCTGGGGAAGCGTTCCTGATATCCGACGGCGAAGACTTCTCGACGACAGAGCTGGTGCGCCGGCTGGCACTGGCCCTGGGGAGGCCGGCGCGCCTCTTTCCCGTCCCTCTGTCCCTGACACGTGCCCTGCTACATGTCTCTGGCAGAGAAGACCTCTGGCTGCGGCTTTTCGGCTCGCTGCAGGTCGATGCCTCCAGGGCTGCTGGGCTCCTGGGGTGGGCGCCGCCGTTCAGTGTTGAGGAGGGGTTGGGCGAGACGGCACGCTGGTACCATCAGCATCAGCGCGCCGCGAAGTGACGGGACAAGCCGCGACTTTTCGTTGGATGTGGACTTCGTCGTCCTGCGACGATGGCGAAATGCGGTAAAGTGCCTTCGCTATGTTCCTGATTCTCCTCATCGCTCTGCTTGCATTCGGCACCTCCTGTGCGATCACCGCGTTTCTGATCCGTACTGAGGGCTATCTGCGTATCCTCGACCATCCCAACGAGCGTTCGATGCACGCTACGCCAACCCCACGCACGGGCGGTTTGGCGATCTGGGCGGGTGGTCTGGTGGGTCTTGTGAGCCTGATCGCATGGTTTGGGTTTTCTCCAGCCATACCGTGGTTCGTCGGCGCCGTCCTGATCGTCGGCGGGATATCGCTGCTCGACGATCATTCGCACGTCCCAGTGACGCTCCGTCTGGCGGCACATGCCACTGCGAGTACGCTGCTGGTGATTGGCGGTCTCGGTCCGGAGACCTTGAGTCTGCCGGGTATCCGCGTCGAGCTTGGTGCGCTTGCGGTGTTCCTGGTCGGCGTGCCGTTTCTCGTCTGGATGATCAATCTGTACAACTTCATGGATGGCATGGATGGCCTTGCCGGCGGCATGGCCGTGCTGGGCTTTAGCGCCTTCGGCATACTCGGTGTGATTGCTGGGGATATCGGTTTTGCCGCTGCATCCTTTGCTGTGGCTGCGGCTGCAACCGGGTTTCTGGTGTGGAACTTCCCGCCCGCACGGATCTTCATGGGCGACAGCGGCGCTTCGGTGCTTGGCCTGCTCGCGGGAGCGTTCTCGCTTTGGGCGGAGCATGCGGACCTATTTCCGCTCTGGGTCGCGGTGCTGGTATTTTCTCCCTTCATTGTGGACGCCTCGATCACGTTGGTGCAACGCACACTGAGGGGAAGGAGGCCCTGGGAAGCACATCGTGACCACTATTATCAACGGCTGGTGCGCGCCGGCTGGGGGCAGTGCCGTACCGTGCTGTGTTGGTATGCGATGATGCTGCTGAGCTGCGCCGCCGCGCTCCTCGCTGTCCATGTTCCCGTTCGGATACAGTGGCTCATTTTCGCGGCGATGACGCTGGTCTATGCTGCCGTGGCCTTCAGCGTACACCGGCTGGAGCTGCGCTCGGCGCAGATGCGGAGGACGAGGGCGGCGTGAGCGCCCGTTTTCAGAAAGATGGAACCTGACAGCCGGGCATGTCGTCTGTAATAATACGGATTGATTCGGATAACGCGCGGCTCGACACTGATGCTCGGCTGGTACGCCGAGTACTCAGACGTCGAAGAAATCGAGAAAAAGGCAGCACGCGCCTTGAGGAAGATGATCATGCATTCGACGCGACAGGGAGGCAGTCTTGGCGATCAAACGTAGGATAGCCATCGTCGCACACGACATCGTCGTAGTCGCCGCAGCCTGGTTCCTGGTCTTTCTCGCTCGTTTCGACTTCAGCATTCCGCCCTCGGGGTGGACCTCGTTCTGGCATTCCCTGCCCTTCGTCCTGCTGGGCCAGGGCATCGTGCTGTGGTATTTCGGCCTGTACCGCGGCATCTGGCGCTTCGCCAGCATCCTCGATCTCTGGAACATCGTCCGCGCCGCGGTGCTCGGCGCGCTCACCATCGCCCTGCTGCTGTTCCTGTTCAACCGCCTGCAGGGCGTGCCGCGCACCGTGCTCGCGGCCTATCCGGTATGCCTGATCCTCCTGCTCGGCGGACCGCGGCTGATCTACCGTATCTGGCGGGAATATGGGCTGGGCCTGCTCAGCCACGCCAATTCGAAGCGTGTGCTCATCCTCGGCGCCGGCCGCGCGGGGGAGATGCTCGCCCGCGACATGCGCCGCGATGCGATATACGAACCGGTCGGCTTCCTCGACGATCAGCGCGGGCTGCAGGGGTCCAAGGTGCACGGTGTCCCCGTCATTGGCAGCATAGACCAGCTTTCCCAGGTCGTCGCCGAGCTCAAGGTCGATCTCATCATCATCGCCATGCCCTCGGCGAGCAATGCCGATATGCGGCGCATCGTCGAGATCTGCGAGCACTGCAGGGTGCCGTTCCGCACCCTGCCGCGGCTGCATGACCTCACCTCCCATGAGCCCACGGTCTCGGAGCTGCGCGAGGTCAACATCGAGGACTTGCTCGGGCGCGACCCCGTGATCCTCGACTGGCGCCGTATTGGCGAAGGCATCCTTGGCCGTGCGGTGCTGGTCAGCGGCGCGGGCGGCTCCATCGGCTCCGAGCTGTGCCGGCAGATCGCCCGTCTCAAGCCTGCCGCGCTGGTGCTGTTCGAAAGCAACGAGTACAACCTGTTCCATGTCGAGAGCGAGCTGCGCAGCAAGTATCCCGATCTCGTGCTGCACGCCTTCCTGGGGGATGTGCGCGACCGTGGCGCGGTGTCCAGGGTCTTCGAGAAGTACAACCCGGATATCGTGTTCCATGCCGCGGCCTACAAGCATGTGCCGATGCTGGAGTTCAATGTCCGGGAGGCGGTGCGCAACAATATCCTCGGTACCCGCGCCATGGCCCAGGCGGCGGATCACCACGGCTGCCGGACCTTCGTGATGATCTCCACCGACAAGGCGGTCAATCCCGCCAACGTGATGGGCGCCACCAAGCGGGTGGCTGAGATGTGCTGCCAGCTCCTCAGCAGGCGCTCGGCGACGCGTTTCATCACCGTCCGCTTCGGCAATGTGCTGGGTTCCGCGGGGAGCGTGGTTCCGGTGTTCCAGGAGCAGATCCGGGCCGGTGGTCCGGTGACCGTGACCCACCCGGACATCACCCGCTATTTCATGACCATTCCCGAGGCGGCGCAGCTCATCATGCAGTCCGCGGTCATGGGGGAGGGGGGCGAGACCTTCGTCCTCGACATGGGCGAGCCGGTGCGCATCGCCTACCTCGCCGAGCAGATGATCCGGCTTTCAGGGAAGACGCCCGGAAAGGACATCCCGATCGTCTATACGATGCTGCGGCCGGGTGAGAAGCTTTCGGAAGAGCTGTTCCATCAGGAGGAGCAGCAGGTCCTCACCAGTCACAACAAGATCATCCTGGCGCGTTCGCCGGAGACCGACCGCCCCGGCTTCCAGGACGACATGCGGGCGCTGGAGGAGGCGGTGGAGATATACGACGAAGCGGCGATCGGGTATCTTATGGAGAAACTGGTCCCGCAGATCGCAAACCGCAGGCCCAGTCCCAGCCCCTCGAAAGTGGTGCCGATCGAACTGGCGAAGAAGGCATGAGTCCAAGGATCACCAAGGCGGTATTCCCCGTCGCAGGCCTGGGAACGCGCTTCCTGCCGGCCACCAAGGCCAATCCCAAGGAGATGCTGCCGATCGTCGACAAGCCGCTGATCCAGTACGCGGCGGAGGAGGCGATCGGGGCGGGCATCACGCAGCTGATCTTCGTCACCAGCAGCACCAAGCGCGCCATTGAGGACCACTTCGACAAGAACTACGAGCTGGAGGCGGAGCTCGCCGCGCGCGACAAGCAGGACCTGCTCAAGCTGGTCCACGACGTGCTGCCCAAGGGCGTGTCCTGCGCCTACATCCGTCAGCCCGAGGCCCTGGGGCTGGGGCACGCGGTGCTGTGCGCGCGCCCGGTGGTCGGCAACGAGCCTTTCGCGGTGATCCTTGCCGACGACCTGATCGACGACGGCGAGGACGGCTGCCTCAAGCAGATGTGCAAGGTCTTCGCCGAATACGGCTGCAGCCTGCTGGGAGTGGAGGAGGTGGAGCGCTCCGAGACGGACAAGTACGGCATCATCAAGGCCGATCCCGTGGCGGAGCGGATCTCCATGGCCAGGAGCATCGTGGAGAAGCCCGCACCCGACAAGGCGCCGTCCACGCTGGGCGTAGTGGGCCGCTATATCCTCACCCCCCGCATCTTTCACTTCCTGGCGAACCTGGGCGCCGGCAAGGGCGGCGAGATCCAGCTCACCGATGCCATTGCCGGCCTGATGAGCGAGGAGAAGGTGCTGGCCTACGAGTTCGAGGGCACGCGCTACGACTGCGGCAGCAAGCTGGGTTACCTGCAGGCCACGGTGGAGTATGCGCTCCAGCACCCGGAGCTGAAGGATTCGTTCAAGGACTACCTGCGGACCTTCTGCCGCGAGAACCGGCTGTTCTCGGGATAGACTCCCGCTTCGCTCGATCGAACGGGATGGACCGGGCCGGAAGGATCCGGCCCGGTTTCAAGACTCACTCAGCCCTTGGCTTCACCCGCCGGCGGTCCTTCCGTTCCGGTGCCGCGCTCCTGAATGCGTGGGGCGCCCGCGCTCTGTCCGGCCACGGCCGAATGCAGCGAGGTCTGCGGGAAGTCGGGCTTCAGCGGCTGGACCACCGAGGATCCTGCGCCAGCCTCCACGGCGCGCGGACCGGGCGCTGCGGCAGGCGTGGCCGGAGCCGCTGCCGGAGAGGCGCCTTCGGCACGCGTGTCGGGCGTGCTCCCTGTGCCTTCTGCTGTTGCGCCGTTCTCCGCCGTCCTCTGCTGAGCGCCGCTGCCGTCGCCGCCGCGGCCGGAGCGTGAACGCCGCCGTCTCCGCGAGCGGCCCGAACCGCTGCCTTGCTGCTGTCCACTCTGACCGTTGGGCGCCGCGGGCGTCCTCTCGCCGCGCTGTGCGTCCTGCTGGGGCAGGCTGCCGCCGGCCCCCGTAGCGGCGGCGGTGTCCTGCGGCGCGGGGCGCTGTCCGCCCTGGCGCGCCTCTCCGCCGTCCTGGCGGGCCTCGCGCGGCTCGTTCGGCCGGCGTTGGGCATCGCCGCGCTGCTGCTGGCCTTCGGCC
>OBJA01001105.1_pt1 | contig 19840 bp, 13 predicted proteins | sample 1519751 | NCBI WGS metagenome assembly OBJA01 (sample SAMEA3881238, study PRJEB22517) | soil metagenome | biome: lake sediment; feature: soda lake sediment; material: sediment, water from around vicinity | place: India | collected 2013-12-23 | depth 3 m
AGAAAAAGAAGTACAAAAAGATGTGGCTGCAGACAAAAAAGTACGAAAAGAAAAAATTGCGTTTCAGCGCAAATCAAGCTGCGGTTCTCGGCACCGGTATTGTCGGATGGGTATATATCTGTTCATAGTATAATATAAATGCGATTAATCGCGTCTCTACGGGCAATACCTATGCTCGAACCTTACTAGGTGACCGATGGCATTGAACAATATTGAACTAATATCGAACCAATATCTTCCCCGTCGATACAACAGCATTTGGATTTCGCAAAATGAAGAAGTAGATGCCCGGCTTTAGGGTTGAGGTCCTTATTGTTGCCTGGTTTCCGGTGATTGATGTGATCGTTTCAACTAATTGTCCGGAGGAATTGTAGAGTTTGAGAGAGTGTACTTGGTTGTCGGGATTTGTAAAGGTGATGGTGGCGATGGTGTTTGATGGATTTGGGAACACCTTGCATGAATTAGGGCCATAGGTCTTTGTGCTTACTGTTGTATCCTTCATAATATCGAGAACCAATCCTTCAACCACAGTTAAACCATAGGGCATTTCCTGAGGCAGGAGGTACCAACCATTATATGAACCGCCCCATCCAAAGTTGATATGATAGTAATCGTCTGAATTATAGCCGTCAACAACAACATTATGTCCGGTTTGCCATGCTTCATCAACCACAGCCAGATGTGCAGGAAGGGTGTCTTTAATATTCTGCGCAAGCCTGTTCCATAAAGTCGTATCACTTTCGTGGAGCAATTGCGATGTAACGAAGCCAAATCTGATATATGCATCAAAGGCCTGATCGACGCTGAAAGTACCTGAGCCTTCAGAAGTATAAACCTGTTTACAGGCAACACCGCAGGCAAAAGTAAGAGCAGCCTTGTCGGCAGATGTCAGTGGCTTATTCTGCAACCAATGCTGGTTCAGTGAGTCGAGTGCCACATTCAACGAAGGGAATGAAGCGAAATTGATCTGCTGATAATCATCATCAATAGAGTAGTTACGACCGGCATAACTGTGGTAGTAGTCGTCAGAATCATCAAAATGTGTATTGTTTGTATTTTTGTGAAAATTAAGGATTTGTGCCATTGCAACCGAAGGACAGCCTGCATAGCTCCGGATGTTTGTTACCGGATCCATGGGGCACATATTGTTATATGGCGAAGTCTGGGTCCAGTTAGTTTTCAGCCATCCATCGCCTATAGCAGGCCATTTTTCAAGAAGCTTTCGCGGAAGTTCTGTGCTGCCTTTCTTCTCATTTACAAAAGAGGTAGGGGCGATAAGTCCATTGTCGGCATAGTGCTTTTGCCGTTTCGAGATGTCGGTGACCAGCAATTCAAACAAAGGATTTTCAGATCCATAAATACCGAAATTACTCTCAAATGAATAAGCGATAACCGTGGGAAGAATGGCAGAGGTAGGCACAACTATATATCCTTGAGGTTCAAGGTCGAACACCCAGGCTACCGGCCCAGTTTTATTAGCAATGAGATTAGTTGATTTTATGGTAATATCAGGTCTACCATATCTTGTTATCCGGTTAACCGCGATAGATTGAGCATCATCAAGACTTACGATTGAAGGCTGTTTAGAACTTGCGTTTGGAAGCAGAACAGGGTTTTGTCCGCTGGAAGTCAGTGCAATAGTTAGCAAGGCTGAGATTAAAATCATAACCTTTATCAAATTATGTCTCATCGGTATAAAGTTTTTTTCAAATATATAAAGAATTCACGTTGATGGCATTTCTAAGCACATATCTGTTGAAAGAATATTTATACATTTGTGGGAAATAGCACTCTAATTTCGAAGAATTCACAGATTACAATAACTAAACCAATGAATTCAGAATACATATCCCGAATCAATCGCACATTCGACTATATCGAATCAAATATAGAGAAGCAAATGACACTTGAAGAATTAGCAACTGTTGCTAATTTTTCTAAATTTCACTTCAATAGAATATTTCAGTCAATTGTCGGCGAAACACCTTTTCAGTTTATCCTTAGGATTAGACTTGAAAAAGCTGCCACATTGGTTTTAGCCAACAAAAATGAGACTATTTCTGAAATCGCTTATAGATGCGGATTTTCAGATATATCAATATTTTCGAGAAATTTTAAGAACCATTTTCAGGTATCAGCATCTCAGTACAGATTGAGGAAATCAAACAATAGCAATTTAAGTCAACAAGATAGCAATAGGCATCAAAGCCATGATAGGCCAACCCAATATTTTTGTCCTGAATTACAAACCATTAAATGGAGGACAAACATGAAATTAAACAAAAGCGTGGAAGTTAAAGAACTTCCAAAAATGACGGTTGCCTACATTAGGCACATTGGCCCTTATAAAGGGAACGAAAAACTATTTGAAAGCATTTGGAATAAATTGTTTTCATGGGCAGGGCCGCGAGGTTTAATAGGAGGCAAGGACTTCAAGTCATTGATTATTTATCACGATGACCCAAATGTAACAATCGAAGACAAGTTGCGAATGAGTGTTTGTATTACCGTACCTGCCGACACAAAAGTAGAAGGAGAGGTTGGGAAAATGGAAATTGAAGCAGCAAAATATGTAATTGCCCGCTTCGAGGTATCAGCCCAGGATTTTCAGCAGGCATGGGAATGGGTTTATGGCCAGTGGTTTCCAACAAGTGGCTATCAGCCGGATGATAAACCATGCTTTGAAATGTATCCTGAAGAACCTAAAGACGGAAAATTCACCGTTGATATCTGCGTCCCGGTAAAACCAATGTAGTCGTTGCCAAAGCGCAACATCTGGATGCAAAACGAGAAGTTGCCGTAGTCCCTCACCCCTTGTGTCCCCTCTCCCAAAGGGCGAGGGGTCTGCAGGTGAATAATTCCGGTAGTGAGTAGAGACGCGACTAATCGTGTCTCTACTAATGACGGGTTTGAACAAGGCTCGTCATTTCGACTGAAAGAAGAGATCCCCAGCGGTGTGGAGCACTCTGAAATCAATAGGGATTAGAAAAGCAACCATATAGTAAGAGTATTCCCAGAGATCAGAAGATTTCTCGCTGTCGCTCGAAATGACGGCTCCATATTATAAAATATTAGGGAGAAGATGGCGCCACAACTGGTAATTACTTATGGTAAAACTTTTTCGTGGCGCCATCTTCTCTCTCTAAATAATTATGACGACCCGTCATTTCGACTGTAAGGAGAAATCTCAAGCGGTGTGGTAAGCTATTAAATCATACGAAACCAATTAATATTTATTTTGAAATAGCTTTTAAATATCTAAAAGGTTTATAAATTTGAGGATGCTTCTGAATGGAGCATAAATTATTAATGACTCGATGAATAGATTTTTTTTAGCCGGATTCTGTATATTCTTTATCTATTGCAATTTATTTGCACAAACAGTTGATTTAACATCAGTTGATGAGTTCTTTAAAGTTACATCGGCATTAAGAGGTGGGAATGAAGTTTCAGCAGATCAGTGGAAAGCGTTTGAGATGTCTTCAGGATATAGGGATTACTCTGAAAGAGAAGACCAAACTTACATCAGAACTATCAAGGAGTCAGTTAATATTGTTTTTGGAACAGGAAATCCTGCTGTGAGGGATAGCATTTTAAAAATTCAATTAGAAGAGAGCATTGGTGAAAACACTTTGAAGTTGTTATCAAAGCTTATATTGATTAACTATATTGATGTAGACAGTCATTTCAGCGAAATTAAATCCTTCCGGGAAACATATAACTTCAATCACTTAGTTGTTAAAGCAAAGCAAAGATTAAGTTCATTTCTTGGGATACAGCTGGATTCGACTATTGCTTTTAAACCCATTAATTTCTATTTTGTCCTTGCTGATGGTGCAGCTAAAGCTGATGCGTTATACATTGACTTTAATCTAATTTATAAACAAACTGAAGAGCAACGGATAAACTTTATAGCGCATGAATATTTTCATGATCTGAGGGAGAAGTACGAAAATCATGAGTTTAACTATAAATGCGATTTGAATCGCGTGATTGATAATATTCAGAATGAAGGAATTGCTGATTTAATTGACAAATCGGATGGTTACGAAAAATATTTTACGAATGTTGGCGAAACTCCCGAAATGATTGAGATCTGGGTGAATTTATACAATTGTCGTGTTTAATGGCCATCCAATTGGTTTTTTCATGGCGAACCAGATTATAAAAGCCGGTTATAAAAACGAAATGTTGGAAACCTTCTATAATCCATATAATTTTTTTATACTCTATAATAAAGCAGCTATTGATCTGAATACATTTCAATTAAGTGATGAGTTTATGGATTATTTAAGGAAGATTACAAAAGGATATTACAGCTAAATAAATTACATCTAACATTTAGACTGGATGAGAAAAATAATAGTAATAGATCTTATAGGAGTGATAACACTTGGGTGAATATATGCCAGGAAAAAGTTTTATGACCCATTGCATAGGATTAATAAAGCGAAAAATGAAGTAAAGAATTTCATTACTAGTAATGAAATTAGAAATGGAGACCTGATTTTTTAAACTTCTCTCTCCGGACAAAGCCAAGCAATTCAACTTGCAACTGGTTCAAAATATTCACATTGCGGAATAATTTATATTGAAAAGGACGAGCTTATGTTTTTGAAGCGGTACAGCCTGTTAAAACTAAGTACTTGAAAAATGGATTGATCGAAAAACGCCGAAAAGATTTTAACTCCTGAGACATTGAAAAAAATGAAATCAGAAGGGGAAAAGTTTAAAGGTAAAAATTAAACTATTTTAATCTGGTTAATATACCGAAGGGCAAGTTAGATTTTTTAGGCTTCAACCCGGGCAATTTAGCCTCAGTGTCCAAGCCTTGATTTTTCTTGGTACTTCTTTTTATCTGGAAGATACTATTGGAGATATAAATTCTTAATATATTTGTTGCTATAAGGCCTTAAACGATTCATAGCAATGTGATTTTAAAAGAAATCAATTGAGCCTATTTCCCTAGGAACAAGCAATATATACACTTAAAATATTTAACATGAGAATTGGAATTTTGATTTTGGCACTACTGATTGCTGTGAATCTTTTTGGAATTGAGATTGATACTGTGAAGGTTACTTCTGAAATTAAGGAAGTGACTGTATTTTTTGATGGGGCGCAGATCACAAGGGAAGTGAAGACGACGGTACTAAAGGGCAAACATCTATTTGTATTGGAAAACTTGCCGGCTGGGATTAATCCACAGAGTATTCAAATTGATAATAATCAAAAAGGTGAAATTCTGTCGGTAAGACATGAATTAGTGTTTCCGACTGAGAAAAGTAAAACGCTCTTAGAATACGAGGAGAGAATTAAACTTCAGAAAATCAAATTGCAGGAAGTTAATAATGAAATTAGTGTTTATAATCTGGAGGAGAAATTACTATTAGACAATAGTGTTTTAAATAAAAAAGAAGGTGGAACAACAGCTGCTGAGATAAAAGAAGCTTCGGCTTTTTATCGTGCAAAACTGAATGAGATCAGAAAAAATAAACTGAAATTGACTACTGAGCAGGATTTGTTAAAAGAGGATATTCAGAATTTATATGTAGAATTGAATCAAAAGGTAACACAGGAGAAGAAAACATACAGTAAGATTTTATTTTCTTTCAACAGCGAGGTGCAAATAAATGCAACCTTTAAAATCAGTTATTATGTTTCATCTGCAGGATGGACTCCTTTGTACGATTTCAGAGTGAATAATATCAACGAACCATTAAATTTAGTTTACAATGCAAATATATTCCAGTCAACGGGTGAAAATTGGAAAAATGTAATTCTTACATTATCAACAAACAGGCCTTCATTAAGTAATTTGAAACCGGAACTGGAGACATGGTTTGTTGAAGGGAACAAGAGATATGCCGGAAAAATAGGAGAGGGGCAATCAACGTTACAGGGGTTTGTATCGGATAAAGATACCGATGATCCAATTCCTTATGCAAACATAGTAGTTTATAACAATGGAGCACTGGTTGCAGGTGGCACTACCGATTTTGATGGACGGTATATTATTAAGCCTATTAGATCTGGTATCTATGATGTGAAAATATCTTATGTAGGTTATGAAAATATAGAGATGAAAGGTGTTGTTTTGAGGGCAGAACAGGTCACTTTTCAGAATTTCAAGTTAGAATCGACGATTGAAGAATTATCAGAGGTTCAAGTAGTAAATTACAGTATGCCATTAGTTGATAAAGATAAAGCAGGGTCTGGCTCAACCATGACTTCAGAAGCGATTTTGAAGGAGCCTAGATTATACTCTGTTAACAAAGATTCAAAATCAACCAATCAGAGTAATAAAGTCATTTATTATGATGGCTATGAGTCTAATACAAATATTACTAGTCTGGAGTATAAGATTGATATCCCTTATTCTATTTCATCAGACGGAAAAGATAATAGTGTTAAAATAAAAGATGCCAGGATCCCGGTTAATTTTATATTTAAAAGTGTACCTAAGCTTGACAATGATGTTTTCCTTATTGCTGAAATCAATAATTGGTCAGCGTTGGATCTATTGTCTGGTAAATCAAGTATTTATTATAATGGGATTTTTACAGGAGAATCAGAAATTGATGTAAAAAATCTAAAAGACACATTGGCAATTTCTTTAAACAGAGATAAAAATATTTTAGTTGAAAGGACACTGCTCAAGGAGAAAAGCAATAAACAGTTTATTGGTAACAATACTAAAGAGACACTTAATTGGAGTATTACAGTTAAGAATAACAAGTCAGTTAAAGTTAAATTGTTTGTTGAAGATCAATTCCCTGTCTCAGAAAATAAATCAATTGTGATTGAAAAACTCGAAAGTTCAAATGGCAAAATAAATGAAAAAACAGGAAAGGTAATTTGGGAGCTTGATCTTGAACCTAACGAGAAGAAAGTATTGACTTTAAAGTACTCAGTAAAATATCCTAATTACTTGAATTTACTTATTGAATAGATCGTGCCTTTTAGGGGGCATTAAAAATGCTTAAGCCATGAGAAAATGGAAAAAGTAAAAATATATGCGATTTCTTTACTGATTTTGATTACTTGTTCATGTGGGAATAGAGATGACAACCGGAAAAATGGGAGTGGTATCCTTTTATCGAAATATGAGTCGTCAAATATTATTGATGGTGAGTTTGATATTCCTGAACTTAACATACTACCATCACCTGAGAAGGCAAATTTGATCTCATTCTCAAAAAATGAAAAAGTAATTGATTATGACGTTTCTCCTGCGGGCAGAATTGTTGCTATTGCCATAGAAAGTGAATCGCAAAGCCTGATTAAATTTTGGGATATCACACTGGATGAATTTTCTGATACTTATAGTTTACCCGAAAACTTTATCTGTAAATCAATAGTCTGGCATCCGGCTGCAAATGCCTTGTTTGCTATGGGATCTGTTAAAACTGAGTATTTGATACTGCGAATTGAAAACAACAGCGGTGAATGGATTAACTCACCAATCTACAAATCCACCAACAAGATTGAAAGACTTGTATCTTGTCCGCGGCCATTTATTACAGGATTTGATACTAAAACATTGAAAAGCCATTATGAATACCGTCTTTTCTTTGGAATAGAGAAAGGTGATAAGTCCTATCGAATTGCTTCTATTACTGAGCATGGCAATAGATTTTATCAGGTTGTTGGACCTTCAAATTCATTTACATCGGTTGCAGAACTTGATGCTGACATACCACCAAGTGAGATAGAATCTTCATGGGCATTGCCCGTTGCTTTTCATCCGGCAGGCCATAAATTAATATGGGAAGATAAAGGCAACAATTTCCATGTTGCTACATACGATTCAAGAGCCTGGGGTGATTCAAACCCTATAGCCATTAACATAAAAAAAGGCGGCACAATAACATCAACACCTAATGGAATAGGTGTAATACATTGGCAAAGAGAAAACTCGGGCATCGGGCTTTATCTTATTCCGCAAAAAACGGTTGAACGGCAATTAACTAACTACCATTTTATATCAAATCCATCAATTGTACCTGATGGCAAGGGAGTAGTTGGTTTAACATCTGGAAATGGCATATATACATTGCAGTATGTGCCAATAAACATGCCGTTGCCGGATGTATTAAATGCATGGATGTTCATAAAGACGAGCGAAGAATTAAAGTTGTTTCAGGACAATTATGGCTTGTTCAGGCCAAATTACAGTCAGCAGCTTTATGAACTATATGAAGCTGAAAATTACTATTGTAATGGTTATGACAGAAGTTCACCGACACGACCTTATATGGTAACAACCGACATTTTCTGGGAATTATTTGCTTCAGCTTATCAGGGTCTTTTCATTGTGAAAGAACGCGATGAAGCAATACCAAACTTCTGGCAATTCGTTGATAAGGCTAGTAGTTATTATAAAGGCAAAAAGTCAAAGTGGGAGCAAGTATTTGCTGTTTTACAGGAATTTAGATCAACTGAAAACTCAGTCGACAGAGAGGTGCAAAACATTTATAATGCATCTGATGCAATTTCAAAGGTGACTAATGAAAATTATCAGTTTTCGAATCTGAAACCACGTGGACATTACACCTCTACCCCTGAAATGCAAAAGTATTTTAAAGCATTCCGTTATTTTACAACTATACTTCTTGAGGATAAGGAGGCTTTATTTGAACTTGAATCATTGCCAAGTGAAATCACAAAATATGCTATTAGTTGGATAGGAAGTTATTCGGGTTTAATTGCTCCTTCCCGTTCTAATCTGGTTTGGAAAGGATTAGAGCAAACACTCCCCACGTATAGCAAGTATCCGAATAAAAGCAAAGTATTGTTCCCTCTATCATGGGGTTTTGATAACGAGGTGTTATATTCGACAGTTTATCATCAGGATTTACCTGAAGAGTTGCAGATAAAAGGTCCCGGTGGAGTTAGACTACTTCCTTCAGGATTGGATATTGCGGCAGTCTTTGGCAGTGAATTTTCTAAAAATTTCTTGCAATCAGATCTGGAGAAATACCCACCTTTGAAAAAAGTCATCACAAATCTCAGGGAGAATTACAGAAATAACAGTAACGGGAAAGATTTTAAAGACAATATCTATAACAGGTGGCTAAATGCAATGGCTATTCAGTGGGCTGATACGGTCAATTCAACCAATGGTCTCATGGATAAGAATTTATGGCAAACCAAAAGGCTGCAAACGGGGTTAGCCACTTGGGCTACTTTACGCCATGCAACTATCCTGGTGAATGAAAGAGTGGCAGCTGAATGTGGGGAAGGCGGATTTGAAGAGATATTAATGAGAGCTCCAAGAGGGTATGTGGAGCCTGACCCTGCTACTTTTGCTGCTATTGCCAACTTATTTGATAAGGCAATTAAGTATGTTCCACAAAGTATTGAAGCTAAGACTGATTTTTATGAATCGGGCAATACAGGCAAACGCTCATTATATGATGGAATTGTAACCAGGCTAAAAGAAACGGCACAGCATGCAAGATCATTTCAGGCAATGGCTGAAAAAGAGCGAAAAGGAATCGAATTGTCAAATGAAGAAAACGCAAAAATTCTACATGTCGCAGCAGTCGCCGAGCACCTATTCCTGGTGTTTAATAGCCTTTCAAGTGAAGATTATGGTTTATCCAATCCCGTTCCGATGGCTAAAATCGCCGATGTATCCGGTGATGGAAAAATCTCCCCATACCTTATGGCAGCGGTTGGGAATTCAATAGAATGGAATCATATAGTCCCATTTTATGGAAGGCATCAGATTGTAAAAGGTGCTGCTTATTCATACTACGAATTTGAATCAGAAAAATTATTAAACGATGAGGAATGGAGAGAGATGGTAAAGAATCAGGAACAGCTGTTTTGGATAAAGCCTTATGTCACAAAATACTCTGCAAGAGGAATGGCAGAAACTGGTTATTGATATGCTTTGGTATTTTACTTTTTAGCTCCTGCCTCAATAAAAATGAGTCGGTTAAAATATTATTTACCGGCGACATACTTTTGTCGAGGAATGTGAGAGAAGAATATAAAAGTAGAGGGACATTTCCATGGAGTAAGCTCGAAAATCTATTTCATAATTCCGATTTGGTAATAGGGAATCTTGAAGGTGCAGTTGGGAATGAAGAAAATCAGATTAACTCATCAGCACCTTCTCCGGTCTTTGCGATCGACAACAGTGATATTGGACTACTTGTTAAAGCTGGTTTTAATGCACTAACGGTTGAAAATAATCACACTTTAGATCTGGGATTGCAGGGTAAAGTCCAGACAATTTCAGCACTGATTGATAATAACATTAAGAGTATAGCTCTCGAAAATTCTCCCTATTTCTTTGATATAAAAGGATTAAAAATTTCGATCATCGCTTTTAACCTTATAAGGAACAGAGATAGTTCAAAGTATCAAGTTCCTTCAATTGAGATTCAGCAAAAAATCAGATTGGCGAAGACATTTTCAGATGTTGTAATTGTTTCTGTGCATTGGGGCAGTGAATTGCTCGAATGGCCTGATAAAGATCAGAGAGAAGTTGCTAAATACTTAATTTCAAAAGGGGTTGATGTAATAATTGGTCATCATCCACATGTTATACAACAGCCGGAATTAGTAGATGGCAAGCCGGTTTACTTCTCACTTGGAAACCATTTATTTGATCAGAAATACCCTGGCGCGAAAGAGGGATTGATTGCTGAAATTGAAATTAAAAATGGTAAGATTATTTGCAATGGCATAAAAACCCATAGCCAAAAAAACTCTTTTTATCCTGAAATTGATGGCAATACGATAAGTTACTTTAAACCCCTGGTATACAGAAAACAGGATTTTGCTATAAATGGTATTGCGATTGTTCCAGAGAACATCGCCAAAGTAAATAAGACAATTTTAAAAGCTTATTCCAAGGATCAACTGCTTTGGAAGTCTCATCCAATGGCATTGGTGACTTTACAAACGATTAAAATTGATGAAAAGGAGCATTTATTTACACTCGAATCTTACTATTCACCGTTGGACAAAGAAATAAATATTCGTCCGTATGTTTATGCTATTGATCGTAATGGAATTACAGCGCGATGGAGAGGCTCAGCACTGGCATGGCCTATATTGGATGCACTAACACTACCAAGTAATAAGGGAATAATATGCGCATTGCATCGAGGAGATGCATTCATTGCACCCGGAAAAGCAGTTTTACCTCAGAAAGTTGCTGCCTATAAATGGAATGGATTTGGTTTTAATTCTATTGCCGATTCAACCACAAGTTGTGATTGTGAAGAGTTATATTGAATTCCTTTTAACTCTCAGTCGGCTATCAGCTCTAACTTCTTTTTATCAAGAAAAAGAAGTACGAAAAGATGTGGCTGCAGACAAAAAAATACGAAAAGAAAAGATTGCGTTTTCACGCAAATCAAGCTGCAACTCCAGGTTGAACATTCCCTTCTCTGGAGCCTTAAGATTTATCCCCTTCTATAATGTGAATTATTTAAATATTTATAATTTCACAGTCGCAAATCTATTAAACATCCGTCTCATCACAAACACATCAAAATCATGAAAAAAATTATCATTCCGTTGCTACTAGCTGCTATGCTGACTTCATGTATGCCAACACCTTATTTATACGATAGGTATGAAATGAAAACACAAACAATCGATCTCACTATGTTTGAGCAAGAGGGTATTTTTGTTACTTCGGGGGATATTTCCAGCAAAACATATAATACCAAGGGGTTAGTTATTGCTGAGTGTTTTCCGGGGTATGATGAGAATTTAGTGAAACAGGGTGGGAGTAATAGCAAGAATAGTGGAAGAGACGACATATATACAAAGTCTATGCAATCACAATACAAAGGGTATCAGACATGCTCATATAATGAATTATTGCAAGCTGTAATAGGGCAGGCTAAAAGCAATAAAGCTAACGCGATTATTAATCTGAGAATTTCGAATGTGAACCGTATATCTTCTATTGACGGCAAGATTGTTACCGGCATTCGCATAGAAGGACTTGCGGTAGTGCTGGAGTAGGGGCATGAGATAATGAATTATAAATGGTAAGAAATGCTATTGCACCCACATTATATTGTATTATCTATTGTAATTATTCCACTCATTTAAGGGCATTCTACGATAAATTCTTTCTTAGTATATTTGTTGGAATTAGCATGAAATTGTAAAAGCGATTTGTCAGAGATGTCATTTAGAATATAAAAACCACTTTAAGATGAAAGAATGCATTGTTTCCATTTGTCTGGCAGTTGTTTTTGCTTCGTGTTCATTCAAGCAGAGCGAATACGGTAAGCATGAAGTTATCAGCAGTGAATATTTCGGGCAGAACCCTCCTGCCGATTCAGCAGTACTTTTCGGTGCCGGTGCTATATCTTCGGAGATGAATGATCGCGACTTTGCAATAACACCTGATGGTAAAGAGATTTTCTTCTGCCGTGAGGTTGGCAATTTCACTTACTCAACAATCTTTCATACTGAATTCATTGATGGCAAATGGAGCAGACCTGAGGTATTTGGTTTTTGCACAAACCCTGATTACAAATATCTTGAGCCGCATATCTCCACTGATGGTAAAAGGTTGTATTTCGTCTCTGATATGCCGGTTGACCCGGATAAAAAAGGAAATGAGGATATATGGGTATCTGAGAAAATCGACGGCAAGTGGAACAAACCATACAACCTTGGTGCTCCGGTAAATACAAAGAGCAAAGAGTACTTTCCATCGGTAACAAACAATGGCACAATCTACTACACGCATTACGATACTTTAGCAGGGGAGGAGTTTATATACCGCTCACGTTATAAAGATGGCTTATATCAGCAGCCCGAGAAACTTAGTGTGAATGTAAATATTGGATCAGCGAGGTATAACGCTTTTGTTGCAGCCGACGAGAGTTATATAATCATTCCTGCTTTTGGGATGGCAGATAGCTACGGCGGGGTTGATTACTATATTTCCTTTCGCGATAGTAATGACAATTGGAGTAAACCTATTAATATGGGTACTGAGATAAACAGTTCCAACCCACGGGAATGGTCTGCATCGGTTTCAACTGATGGCAAATACCTCTTCTTTATGTCGGCTAGGATGGGCAATAATAAGCTCGACAAGCTAAGTGATGAATCAATGAAAAGGTTTTTTAACGGTCCACAAAACGGCAATGCAGATATTTACTGGATCAGTACTTCGGTTATAGATAGACTAAGGGGGAAGATAATTTTTTAATAGACAAGCTATTGGCTCCCCGTATTTCGTGGGACACGTGGTTACTGGCTTCAAACAACACGGGTATGACAATCAAAATTGATTCGGAAATTGAATTAAAACAGTTAGAACAATCTAATTCTTTGGAGATATTCAACTTGATTGACAGTCAGAGAGAATATCTGGGAAAATGGTTGCCCTTTGTTGCGCAAACACATAAGGTTGCTGACACTGAAAGATTTGTACAAGCTATAATTAATGCTCCGGCTGACAGTCTTGATTATGTTTTTACAATAAGAAAGAATGATGAATTTATTGGGTTGATAGGCTTTAAAGGAACGGATAAACAGAATAAAAAGACCGAAATAGGGTACTGGCTTTCGGAGGCACAACAAAAGCAAGGAATCGTAACGAAGTCTGTCGATAAACTATGTGACTTGGCATTTAATAAAATGGGAATAAATAGAATCGTGATTAAATGTGCGGTTGGGAATTCTTCAAGTAAGAATATTCCAAAACGATTAGGATTCATGTTTGAAGGAATTGAACGACAGGGAGAATTGCTCACTGATGGTGGTTATACTGACATAGAGATATACAGTTTGTTGAGATCGGACGAAAACAGCCGCGAATATTCAAAATAATCTTACTAGAGTATACAGCTTTTTAGCTCAATAACGTACCTCAAAGTTTAAGCGCATGAAAAAATTAATTGCATCGGTTATTATTGGACTAGTTGTTTGTTGTACTGCTCCAACAGCAATTTTCGGTCAGTCGGTATTTCCTGTTTTGTCGGTGTTTCCTGATTTTCTTCAGGGAACTTGGAAAATAGAAAATCAGGAGGTTTACGAGCATTGGGATAAGCTTAATAGTGGAACTTTGAAAGGCTTTTCGTATGAATTGAAAGATGGACGATTGTCGGTTTCAGAATATCTTGAGATTTTAAAAGTGGATAGTGAAGTCATCTATACTGCGTTTGTACTCAATCAAAATGGTGGTGAGGGCGTGAATTTTAAGCTCACGAGATCCGACAGTTTGTTTGTTTTTGAAAACCCGGATCACGATTTCCCTAAAAGAATTGTTTACCAAAAGGTGAGCGATCAGGAGATTTTTGTGAAGGTTTCTGATGGTAAAGACAAAGGCTTTTCGTACAAAATGCACCAGCAGGTTCAGAAGTCTAAAGATACCACAGTCATAAACCCTGAATATGATCCTGCTTTGGCTGAGAAATTAGGTGGTGATGCTTATGGAATGAAAAGTTATTTCCTGGTTATTCTGAAAACCGGAACTAATACCACAACCGACAAAGCCCTTATTAATGAAAGCTTCAGTCAACACATGGCCAATATAAAAAGATTGGTTGATGAAGGAAAGTTGATTGTAGCCGGCCCTTTAGGCAAGAATGAGAAAAGCTATAGGGGAATCTTCATATTAAATGATATGAAGTCGGCAGATGAGGTAAGAGAATCATTACAAACCGACCTGGCGATAAAAAACGGACTTCTTGATTATGAGATATTTTCCTGGTATGGCTCTGCTGCACTTCCAGAATACCTTCCTGCATCAGATAAGATTTGGAGGGAAAAGTTTTAATTGCAACATCTGGTTGCAAAATGAGAGTTTTGAAGATATACGTTCATAATCCTTTCCTATTGGAAAGAAAAAAATGCGTTTTCCCACAAAACCAAACTGCACCGCCAGGTTGCTGAACAGGCATTTGAACTTCCAATTTATTTTTATTACATTTGTATATAGATCTAGCTATGTTTCATCTTTCAATCACCATCTATGAAAATAGTATTGCAAATCATTATGATTGGGCTGGCGATAAATGTCTTCGGACAGAAGGGGATTACCTTCAAGGTTGAAGAATTGACGAAACCACAGGAATTGTTAAAAGTGCAATCGTGCGAGGATATCTATAAGAAGCTGATTCGGATAGATTATGATCTTGAAGAAAGGAAAATTACAAAGGATGGTATAGATTTTAATTTCGATATAGTGGCCCATAATGAGGCACCTGATAGTCTGGTTAATTTTGGCTATAACTCATTTTTCAATGGTATGTATAAGGCTTATGCTGAACACAGGCCGTTTGTTTTGTCGCCTGATATGATATGGTTACTTATAAGTCAGGGATTTGCCCGTCATGTACATTCGAATTCCGAAAGTCTGCGTAAGTACTTCGTTGATTTCTCAGGAAAATCAACTCTGGTTATTAACTCTAATGCTAAGCTGCCGGGTGTAAATAAAGATTGGGAGGCACTTTTCCCACAAATCACATCAAGAATTTCGGAACATGTTGGGAGTGAACTTATTAATACATTGACCTCCGACTTTTCCACAACTACCTCAATTGAGAAAGTTGCTTCAGAAATTACTATCATGGAGACCATGGAGCCATATTTCGAATATGTTGTAATGTATGTGGTTTGCGGTATTCCTGAGATCACATTGCAGGGAACACCTGAGGATTGGCAAAAGGTGATTGATAAGACCCGAAAGTTGGCAGGTTATGATTTAAAATGGTGGACAAGTGAGTTAGAGCCGGTTTTGAAAGAGTTTGTCAGGGCTTCGAAAGGTGATATTAATAAAAAGTTCTGGAGGAATATGTTTAAATACCATACTCCGAAAAAATATGGCGCGCAGGAAGAAATTGATGGATGGATTGTTAAGTTCTTTCCTTATGATAAAGAAGGAAAGAGAAATAACCTGAGAAATCTTGTGGGAACCAGCAGTTTGCCTGAAGAGATTGTGAAGGTTGATTTGAAATTCATTCATACAGATGGTATTGATAGCGAAGAAAGTATGTTTGAGCTGTGGGCGGGATTCATTGGTCTTGAGCAAAATGCGGATAACTATGCTCTTACACCCAAAATTGGCTGGATGATAAGGAAAAAGGAGACTGATGAAAGCGGCTTTATTCGTAAACTGGAAGCAAAAAATACTCCGGTAAGGAGAATTGGTGAAAATGGTATTGATATACGAATAACGAATGTTCCTGAAAGCTTAAAGAAGTTTAAAGAGATATTTACCTTAAGTCTGCATTTTAATGACGATGTTTTTATTCCCGAATGGCTGAAGGATATAAGAATAGGGAGACTTACCATAGAAGGCAAAATCAGTGCTAAGGAGAGTGAAAAAGTAGTAAGCTGGTTTCCGAATACTGATGTGAAAATTAACGGAAATAACTATAATACAGGCAGAAACGGCTGGGTGCAAGTGTGGCGGAATGAGTTTACCGATGAGGTGCTTTCCCTTAAGGAGATATGGGTTCTTGAAATGTCGTATACAGGAAGGGAGTTTAAAGTGCCTGAAGCTTTGAAAAATATAAAAATCGCATACCTCACTATCAACAGTGAGATTTCAGCCGAAAACGTAGAAATGCTAAAGAAGATGTTACCGGAAACAACTATTTATGTTAACGGAAAGAAGATAACACCATCTAAACCTGATAAACAGGTGTACAACACCAGCCTCGGTAGTGAAAGCTTCCCATCGCCATCAAGATTCCTCCTGGCGTTGGAATGACGACGCTATGTTATTGTGAATAGGGGAGAAGATGTGGCGCCACAGTAAGTACAAAGCAACCACATAGTAAGAGTATTCCAAGAGATCAGAAGATTTCTCGCTATCGCTCGAAATGACGGCTCCATAATATAAAATATTAGGGAGAAGATGGCGCCACAGTAAGTGCTTTATAGTAAGAGTATTCCTAAAGATGATGAGATTTCTCGCTGTCGCTCGAAATGACGGTCTATGTTCGTTTATAAAGTGAGAAGAGATGGCGCCACAGTAAGCAATTGCTTTTGGTAATACTCGTTCGTGGCGCCATCTCTTCTCTTCTCATGATTATGATGGCCCGTCATTTCGACTGTAAGGAGAAATCTCCAGCGGTGTGGAGCACTCTGAAATCAAGATTGAATAGAAAAGCAACCACATAGCTTGGAGTATTCCTAAAGATGATGAGATTTCTCGCTGTCGCTCGAAATGACGGCTCCATATTATAAAATATTAGGGAGAAGATGGCGCCACAGTTAGTACAAAGCAACCATATAGTAAGAGTATTCCTAAAGATGGTGAGATTTCTCGCTGTCGCTCGAAATGACGGTCTGTGTTCGTCTAATCTAGAAGAGATGGCGCCACAGTAAGTACTTTATAGTAAGAGTAATCCTAAAGATTATGAGATTTCTCGCTGTCGCTCGAATGACGGCTCCATAATATAAAATATTAGGGAGAAGATGGCGCCACAGTTAGTACAAAGCAACCATATAGTAAGAGTATTCCTAAAGATGGTGAGATTTCTCGCTGTCGCTCGAAATGACGGTCTGTGTTCGTCTAATCTAGAAGAGATGGCGCCACAGTAAGTACTTTATAGTAAGAGTAATCCTAAAGATTATGAGATTTCTCGCTGTCGCTCGAATGACGGCTCCATAATATAAAATATTAGGGAGAAGATGGCGCCACAGTTAGTACAAAGCAACCATATAGTAAGAGTATTCCTAAAGATGGTGAGATTTCTCGCTATCGCTCGAAATGACGGTCTATGTTCGTCTATCTTCTCATGATCATGATAGTCGGTCATTTCGAATGTAAGGAGAAATCTCAAGCGGTGTGGAGCACTCTGAAATCAATAGGAATAGAAAAGAAACCACATAGCTTGGAGTATTCCTAAAGATGATGAGATTTCTCGCTATCGCTCGAAATGACGGTCTGTGTTCGTTTATAAAGTGAGAAGAGATGGCGCCACAACAAGCAATTGCCTTTGGTAATACTCTTTCGTGGCGCCATCTTCTCCCTCTAAATGATTATGATGGTCGGTCATTTCGACTGTAAGGAGAAATCTCCAGCGGTGTGGTAAGCTCTGAAATCAATAGGGATTAGAAAAGCAACCATATAGCTTGGAGTATTCCTAAGATGATGAGATTTCTCGCTATCGCTCGAAATGACGGTCTGTGTTCGTCTATAAAGTGAGAAGAGATGGCGCCACAGCAAGTACTTTCTTGTTATAATAGTCGTATGTGGCGCCATCTCTTCTCTTTTCATGATTATGATGGCCCGTCATTTCGACTGTAAGGAGAAATCTCAAGCGGTGTGGTAAGCTCTGAAATCAATAGGGATTAGAAAAGCAACCACATAGCTTGGAGTATTCCCAGAGATCAGAAGATTTCTCGCTATCGCTCGAAATGACGGTCTATGTTCGTATCTTCTCTTTAAAAAGTTCTTTAATTTGCATTTCAATCAACTTCTTATCGTCTAAAAAAGAAATGAGTAAGACAGGAATCGTTTATATAATGACTAATAAAAGCCGTACGACGATTTACATTGGCGTGACTAGCAATTTATGTCAAAGAATAAAAGAACATAAGTTACACTTAAATAAGAATGCATTTACAGCTCGTTACAATGTTGAGTATTGCATCTATTATGAAGAGTATCCTTCAATGGAGCTTGCTATTAGAAGAGAAAAAGAATTAAAAAAATGGAGACGAGATAAAAAAGAATCGTTGATAAATTTACACAATCCTGAATGGAAAGTGTTAGCAACTGAAGATGGTTTTTTACGAAAGACGATTCCTTTCGAAAGACAAGTTGATAATTTAGTTAAAGAACTTCAGGCAAAAAGTATTATAGATCCTTTCCCGGAAATTAATCAGGAAAAACTGGATTATAACGATCCGTCATTTCGACTGTAAGGAGAAATCTCCAGCGGTGTGGGAAGCTCTGAAATCAATAGGGATTAGAAAAGCAACCACATAGTAAGAGTATTCCCAGAGATCAGAAGATTTCTCGCTGTCGCTCGAAATGACGGTCTGTGTTCGTCTATAAAGTGAGAAGAGATGGCGCCACAGTAAGTACAAAGCAACCATATAGTAAGAGTATTCCCAGAGATCAGAAGATTTCTCGCTGTCGCTCGAAATGACGGCTCCATATTATAAAATATTAGGGAGAAGATGGCGCCACAACTGGCAATTACTTATGATAAAACCTTTTCGTGGCGCCATCTTCTACCTCTAAATGATTATGACGACCCGTCATTTCGACTGTAAGGAGAAATCTCCTTCGGTGTGGAGCACTCTGAAATCAATAGGGATTAGAAAAGCAACCACATAGTAAGAGTATTCCTAAAGATGATGAGATTTCTCGCTGTCGCTCGAAATGACCGTCTGTGTTTGTTTATAAAGTGAGAAGAGATGGCGCCACAGTAAGTGCTTTATAGTAAGAGTATTCCTAAAGATGATGAGATTTCTCGCTGTCGCTCGAAATGACGGCTCCATAATATAAAATATTAGGGAGAAGATGGCGCCACAGTAAGTGCTTTATAGTAAGAGTATTCCTAAAGATGATGAGATTTCTCGCTGTCGCTCGAAATGACGGTCTATGTTCGTTTATAAAGTGAGAAGAGATGGCGCCACAGTAAGCAATTGCTTTTGGTAATACTCGTTCGTGGCGCCATCTCTTCTCTTCTCATGATTATGATGGCCCGTCATTTCGACTGTAAGGAGAAATCTCCTTCGGTGTGGAGCACTCTGAAATCAATAGGGATTAGAAAAGCAACCACATAGTAAGAGTATTCCTAAAGATGATGAGATTTCTCGCTATCGCTCGAAATGACGGTCTATGTTCGTTTATAAAGTGAGAAGAGATGGCGCCACA
>OBJA01001106.1_pt1 | contig 19832 bp, 20 predicted proteins | sample 1519751 | NCBI WGS metagenome assembly OBJA01 (sample SAMEA3881238, study PRJEB22517) | soil metagenome | biome: lake sediment; feature: soda lake sediment; material: sediment, water from around vicinity | place: India | collected 2013-12-23 | depth 3 m
CACTGAAAACCTGTAATATGGAGTGTATCGGCTGGAGCGGAAGGGTTCGGGATGGAGGAAATCGGTTTAAAAAAACGTTTGCTTTCATTCCAGAGCTGGCACGCCCCGGCTCTGTAGTGCTCCTGCACGATTCGATGCCATTGGAGGAGAATAAAGAGTTATTTCTTCAACAACTCGAAAACCTCTTTGAGACTATAAAGAAAAAAGGTCTCACTCCCACAGGAGTTGATACCCTTTTTGGTATCAATGCCTATATCTAAAGACAGGGATCAGCTGTCCTGACCAGAAATAAGCTCTGGTGTCCTCGTTACCAGTATCTTTTTTGATACAGACCTGTGCCTTTGACGCCTGCTTGCCTTTTTCACCAGAAGAAGAAGTACTGAAGCAGAACACAGTGAGAGGCAGACCCAGACAAACCAGTCACCCCATTTACCGTAAAGTGTATGAAGGGCACCAGGGTGTACCGTTCCTGAAAGAATAGTTCTGGTGTAAAGGTCTGTTTCTTCCATGACGCGCCCATACTGATCAACGATCATGCTGATTCCGGAGTTTGCAGATCTGACAAGGGGTATACCATTTTCGATTGCCCGCATTCGTGCCATGGCTGCATGATGGAATGGTCCGGTGGTTTTCCCAAACCATCCATCGTTTGTTATGGTGATTATCAGGTTGGCTGAATCACGAACTCGTTTCTGCACAAAACCGGGAAAGATAATTTCGTAGCAGATAAATGGTGCCCCAACCACATCATTATCAAAAGAGTAAATTGTGGGTTCATCTCCCCGCTGAAAATCCGCTTCACCCAAATTTATTCTCGATAATAGGGGAAGACGAGCTTCAAATGGTATGGCTTCACTAAACGGAACTAGTTTCATCTTTTTGTACGGTTTGAGAGTACGTTGGCGGGGATCGACTAAAAATGCCGCATTGTACACCAGGTAGTCGTAATAAGATGGAGAAACAGGTTTCTCCCAGTGCAGTGCACCAAAGATCATGGGGACACCTGTTGAATCTGCCCATCTCAAAACACGCCTGCTCATATCTGATCTCCGTGAGAGATAACACAGCAGAGCACTTTCAGGCCCGATGATCAGATCTGGCTTCCCCTGTGCTGCTTTATAAACCATGTGCTCAGTTATGGCAAATGCACTGTCTAAAGAGTGATTTCCCCAGTTAAACTGATCTATATTACTCTGCAACAGAGCGACTTTGAATGATTTTTCCCCTTCTGGCTTACTGTTCATGCGGGTGAAACCATATACCGATAACCCTATAAGAAAAAGGGCAAATACCGACACATGAATCCATTTCTGAGCCCGGTTACTTTTCTGTTTATAACTTACCAGCACCTCCCAGAAAAGCATGTTTCCAAGAAGGACCAGAAACGTTAACCCCCAGACTCCTGTCAAAGATGCACTTTGAGCCAGTGGAAGTACAGAGGAAAAATTATACCCTAAAAAAGCCCAGGGAAATGAGATATCTCCCAGTGTCCGGCTAAAATCGACAAGAACCCAAAATGCCGGAAACAGGAGAATATAAAAACGACGAAAATTTTTATAAGTAAACCGAAACAAAAGCCCTGCAACTGAATACCATAAACTGATAACACCACATATTAGAAAAAGCCCGATAAGTATGAGGTGCCACAACCCATCGGCTGTAACAAACCCTATCCAGTAATATTGACCCAATGCAGCTGAAAAAGAGTACAGAAACAGATGCTGAAGAGCTCGCTTGAAACTGGTTTGAACAGAAAAATAAAGAAGGGGAATAAGGATGATAAAACTCAGGAATGGGAACGCCACCAGAGCCCAGTGCAGTTCATGGTTAAACGGGGGAAGAGATAACGAGTAGAGAAGACCGGTGATAAGTGGTATCCACCACCGGTTTTTTGCCCTGAAATAGGCATCAAATTTATTTATGATTATTTGCAACATCTGAACCCGGTATAAAAATAGTTCCTGCCCTCACTAAGTTGGATACGTGAATCACACCGGCTTCTTTCTTCCCCGTTCTGGTATGAACCACCGTATACGTATGGTTTCCCATCAGAACCCTCAGTCCACTCTGCAACATTACCGCTCATGTCAAAAATACCCGCCGAACCTGCACACTCGGCAAAATGTCCCGATACACTCACTTTATTCTTCACGAAAGGATTTCCCATGGTATTGCATCGTTCAATCTGGAAATTTCTCCCGTAGGGGTACTTATTCCTCTCCTGGCCGTTCTGGCAAGCCATCACCCACTCCTTTGCAGTGCAAAGACGCTTGCCTTCCTGAAGACAGACCGCCCTTGCTTCTTCATAGGAGATGTCGAGTTTCGGTAACTCACCCTTCCTGTTTGGGTACTCGTACGTATCGATACAGAACTTACCATCTTCAATTGTCCTCATATCATCCGGACATATGATTATACGAACAGTATCAGAAGCCCTCATACTGTCAGAATCCATTACGGTAAAAACTGCAACAGAGTATTTCTGAAATACATGCTCAACGACTCCATTCTCAACAGACGACCAGTCGTCCTGACCATCAGCATCAAAATCCCAGCTATACCTTATTATCGGGCCATCAGAGTCTTCACCAATTCCTGAAAGTTTCACTTTGCGGTTCGGCTTTGCCACGATATCATCACCAGCCCGGGCAACAGGTGGAGTATTGGTTATGGTAACCTTCGCACTGTCTCTGAACATAGATCCGTCGTCTGTTTCAACCGTCAGGTACATCGTATAGTGCCCGGACCTGGAAAAAACATGAGATGCATCCGCATTGTCCGGTGATGACCAGTCAGTATTTCCATCACCATTAAAATCCCAGAGATAGGCAACAATCCTGCTATGAACATCCTTAGCCGAACCAGAAACAGCAACAGGTGCATTAACTCTCCCTTTGTAGGGCCCCCCGGCATCCACAATACAGGAACTGTTTACGATCGTGATAAGTTTTTGTTGTACTCCTGTCTGCCCTTTTTCATCAACTGCTCTACAGAGCACATTGTAACTTCCTGCTTTTCTGAATCGATGATACGCAACAGCATCAATCGTTTTCTGCTCAAAAACCGTATCATTATCAAAACTCCACATATAAGCCGTTACCGGAAATTCAGGATTATTGACAACACACTTCAACTGAATACTATCATTGGCATAAGCTGAATCTGGTGCGATAACAGCATCGACTACTAACCCACGATGGACCTGCACCTGCACCGATGCAGTATCAGTTGAGCCGTGTGTATCGGCTACCTGAAGAATCAATCTATATACTCCTGGCTTATCCCAGCTATAGTTAATCTTTTTATCTTTGAAAAATTCCCCCCCCGGAGGAAAATCCCACAATCCATCTCCATCAGTATCAAATCTTATCAGAAGTGCTTCTCCAGAATCACGTGAGTCTGAACATCCACGTGCATCTATTGCAAATGCAGTTCCCACAGTTCCAGAGGATGGAGTGATGGACAAAGATGCTCTGGGAGGTTCATTTACAATGAGGTTTTGTGATGCAGACGAGATTTTTCCGAATGCATCTTTCATCTCTACCGTGATCCTGTACTCTCCCTCATTCCCAAATGCATGAGATACCGTGGCAGAGGTTCCGAATTGAGCCTTTTCTGGGAAATCGAACACTCCATCATTATCAAAATCAAAACGATAGGTGAATGCTGCGGAATTTTCACTTTTTCGGGAAGGAGATGCGGTGATCGCAACAACTTCATGTGGTTTTACAACACGGGGAACAGTGAGCACAACGGTAAGCAGGGAAGAGATGGTAAGGGTATACTGCAGATCACTTGACTGCGAGTCGGCATCTATGGCTTTAATGTGCATAGTATAAGTACCACTCTTTTTAGCCTTGTATCGAATTTCCCCGCTGAAACGATCCAAGATCATCCCTTCCGGTCCATGTACCAGAAAGTACGCAACTTGTGTGCCCTCCGGGTCACCTGCGCGGAGAGTATCAATGAAAATACCCCCTTCACTACACACTTTACGCGGTGTGCATTTCCATTCAGGAGGTAAATTTTGTGCACCAGAATTCTGTGCCCCGCAATTACTTTCTGAATGCGCTGCTTCGATTGCAGTTTTCCCCACCCAGTTTGTAAGCTCGTTTATAATACGTTTCGATATCTCCAGTAGCTTTACAGTTTCATTCTCTGCAACTATACGGGTACATGCCGGAACCCTCAGCTCCTGTTCTCCGTGCACCCCTATTGTTGCTGCCCCGGAAAGGACTGTTGCAGAAAATGACCTGGAATTACGTTCGTAATCAATTGCAACATCTGCGTCGGAAAACCGTACCGTTGCATTTGGCATGACAAACAAAAAAGAATCCTGAGCGACAGATGAATTTCTGAAGATATAGAGCTCGCCATGGTCCAGATACATCTCCATCAAATCTTTGCCGTTGCTATTCTTATGTCTCATTCCGAAACGAAACACACTGGTTTCATTCACATAGACAAATTTATCATTCGGAAACGCAAGCTTGATTTTAGATTCTCTATTTACATTTACCACATCGGATGGCCTGATCGTCTGTAACTCTTTGAGTGGCCTCTCATGGGAATCGCGTGAACATGAAGCTGTGCCGACAATAATCGCTACATACGGAAGACTTCCGGAACCTATCCCATTACAAGACAGAAATGAACATAACAATATTATTATATAGCAATTATAGCGACATCTCGTTTTTTCCATAAAAACAGATCTCCTGGAATGAAAGTATCGGATGATAAAATTAGATTGTACTGCCTGAATAAGATTATGTCAAGGTCTGAAGCACTGTTTTCATGCACTATGCCGTGAATGACCTGAATTCAAAGGTAAGTAAAAATGATGCAGAGATGATGACACTATTGATTTAGTACTTCGGCAGAAACCTCAGAGGCTTTGATCGATTACCTTTGCAAATCCATGACTGAGGTCCTCAAGCACTGCATCGGAATTATAAAAACCGCTTTTAATTTTTTTTTGAATTTTCTGGATCAGATCCAGTCGCTTAGAATCTATATGCTGAAGAGGAATCATGTCGGTTGAGACACTCTTTGAAGCTTCCTCAGGTTTTCCTCTACCGGGAGTTTTCGATTTAATCGTATAGGGGATGTCGTGTCTCAATCCCTGGACAATCATGTTGAGATCCTTCTCAAGTTATTCCTCAATACTGCCGATATAGTGTATGTAAGGATTTGCCGTTACTCCTACCTTACATCTCCAAGACAAAAGCGAATGCTTTTGTCTTTTTTTTTCCTGCCCTCGCTCAAAACACACAAGAGCTCTCCCTATTATTATATCGGCACAGATTCAAATAACTTTAACCCAAAATTCCACACGATCACCCATCTCCAGATAATCCCCATAAAAGCATTTGTTCAACAGGAATATCCTATTTATTTTGAAGTACGTACCCGGTCAGGTTACGTGTACTTCTGAGTAATGCAATGGAATCAATTATGAAAGAGGTGTTTATGAAAAAGGAAGATGTTCAGAGTGTCATTGAAGAGATTCGTCCGAATCTTCAGGCTGATGGCGGTGATATCGAACTGGTTGATGTAACCGAAGATGGGGTAGTAAAAGTACGGCTGCGTGGCGCGTGCAGCGGGTGTCCGGGCGCAGCCATGACGTTGAAAATGGGAGTAGAACGCTTGTTGAAGAAGCGAATTCCTGAAGTTACAAGTGTCGAAAATGTCACCTTCTGAATGTTGCGCAACACATTTTTCCCTAAATGAAAAATACTGCACATACCGTTGATGAGGTGGTGAGACCTAAGCACGAGGAATCAGCCTGGCGGTCTGCCTGGACAAAATTCACATTTCTGGCTTTTTGCTGGGCTAGCCTTCTCACTATTGGTTCCATCGAGGTATTGATATTCTATCTGGTACATCCCCGTCTTGCATCACTAAATCCGACAATCGATCTTTTGACCGGAGTAGGTTTCATCTCATTTTTCGGATTACTTACTTCCGGTCTTTTCCTTATTACAGTTACAGCACTGAGCGGCATAGATCTTCTGTACCCGCACGGTAAAAGATCGATCACCGTTAACCTGCTCTTTCCCATTGCAGTATTTCTGGGACAGCTTTTCAGGGTTGACCGAAACCGACTCCGCACCTCCTTCGTTAAAGTGAACAATGCCATGACAAAGGCTCAGGCAAAAAGGATCAGAGGTGATAAGATTCTGGTGCTGCTCCCCCACTGTCTCCAGATAGATGTCTGTAATCGAAAAATCACCAACGATATCAATAATTGTGTTCGATGCGGTCGATGTCCGGTTGGTACACTTCTTTCACTGGGTGAGAAATACGGATTAAAAATTGAAGTCGTTAACGGAGGAACTCTGGCCCGTCGCAAAGTGGCAACACTGAAACCGGATGGAATCGTTGCAGTAGCCTGTGAACGAGACCTTACCCTGGGCATTCAGGATGTATACCCGATACCCGTATATGGAGTCATAAACGATCGCCCCTACGGCCCTTGTGTCAACACTTGTGTCGATATGAACATTGTTGAAGAAGCGGTGAAATTCTTCAGAAAAAAAGATTGTCCCCAATAAATTCAGTGTCTCTGAAAGTAGATACCTTTTCTCAAAATTCCCGGTATTGAATCTCATATGAATATCCCTGTTCTGTAAGGAACAGCTGACGCTTCATTGCAAAGTCCAGTTCTTTGGATTCTCTGGTGACAACAGAATAGAATATCGCCTGTTCTCCACTTTTTTTGGGCCGCAGAATTCTTCCTAATCGCTGGGCCTCTTCCTGGCGAGAACCAAAAGCTCCCGAAATCTGAATCGCAACATTGGCATCGGGGAGATCAATCGCGAAGTTCCCTACCTTTGACAGCACCAATGTTTTGATTTTCCCGATTCTGAAATCAGCATAAAGTTCATCCCTTTTTTTATTTGGGGTTGCTCCGGTGATAAGTGGCACATCGAACTCCCGGGAAAAAGACTCTAGCTGTGTCAGGTACTGGCCAATTATCAATACCTGGTCGGTTTTGTGCTTTTGTAGCAACTCTTTTACTACGGCCAATTTGATCGGATTTTCATAAGCCAGGCGAATCTGATTTTTGGGGGTTAAAGAGAGATAATGCATCTTTTCCGATTGTGGCAAATCAACCCGCACCTCTATGCACCTGGCTGCTGCAATCCACCCCTGACGCTCCAGGTCTTTCCAGGGTACATCAAATTTCTTGGGCCCTATCAGGGTGAAAACATCCTCTTCGTGTCCATCCTCCCGGACAAGAGTAGCTGTCAAACCCAGTCGTCGCCGTGCCTGCAACTCCGCAGTAAATTTGAAAATCGGTGCAGGAAGCAAATGGACCTCATCGTAAATAATCAAACCCCAGTTTTCGGAATCGAATAGCTCATAATGAGTAAAGGGATCGGTTTTCTTTTTCCGATAGGTGAGTATCTGATATGTGGCGATGGTAACCGGCTTTATCTCCTTTACCTCTCCACTGTACTCCCCGATCTCATTATCGCCGATATCTGTTTTATCCAGAATTTCCCGTTTCCACTGGTGAGCTGCAGTAACATTGGTAACCAGAATAAGTGTCCTGCGCTGCAAAAGACTCATGGCATATATGCCAACAATCGTTTTTCCAGCACCACAGGGAAGCACAATAACACCACTTCCCCCCGGGGAATCGGGACTCCCTATAAAATTTTCAGCTGCCTGTCTCTGGTATTCACGGATCCGGAAATCATTTCCACCTCTGGTGATATTCCGTATAGCAACCTTGTACGGGTCTCCATCGACATAGCCAGCCCTGTCATGTGCAGGAAAACCAATGCTGATCAATACCTGTTTAATAAGCCCCCGATAATCCGACGAGATCAGAGCACGGTTTGGATCGAGTGATCGAATGATTAACGGACGAAGCTTTGGATGCAACAATAAATGATGCAGCAACGTTGAATCATCTGAACGAATGACCAATCCCTCTGGTGCTGACTCAAGCACGATCTTTCCAAACCGCCCAATCAACTCCCGGATATCATCGGCAACATTCGATGGAAGGGGGTATTTGGAAAAACGGGTTAGTTGCTCGATAATAAAATCAGCAGTAATACCCAGTGCTGCTGCATTCCAGAGAGATAGAGGAGTGATGGAATAGGTGTGAATATACTCAGGGCTCTTATCAAGATGTGCGAACAAACTTATCGCATTTCTGGCCTCAACAAATAGTGGATTATTAACCTCCAGAAGTATTGAGCTATTGCTTTGAACGATTAAAGGATTCTGTGTATTGATCATGGCTTCCTGTATTCTCTTTTACTACGGCATTCTGATACTCAATAAGGCTTACTCCAACTCCTCTGTGCTAAACACAGTGAAAACAGAGGTCACACAGTGCAGGCTGTTACAGAAGACCTGGGCAAACCATCATTACCGAAGAATGCCATAAATTGGGATAAAATAATACATGGGGTCACATTTGACCGGATTGGTGCCCTTAAGTAATTTAAAAGCTTGTGCATTTTCAACATTTCGCAATGCACAGGTGTTTATTGAAACCTCAAATAAGCTATTCTGAGATGCGCAGGCTACCGGAATACTTTTTTGGCTGTATTATCTTTTAAATTGTCCAGGTGGTTTTATGCCCAATGCTGTTATAGTTGGAACACAATGGGGAGATGAGGGAAAAGCGAAGGTAATAGATTACCTCACCGAACGCTCCGATGTAATTATCCGTTTTCAGGGTGGGGCCAATGCGGGCCACACGGTCATTGTCGACGGAAAGAAATTCGTATTCCATCTCGTCCCGTCCGGAATCATGAGTCCGGGCAAGGCATGTATTGTCGGTAACGGGGTGGTTTTTGATTGTGAGCAGTTTCTCAGAGAAGTTGATGAGCTTAGAGAAAATGGCATCTCCGTTGATAGCCGTTTATTTGTATCCGATCTGGCCCATCTTGTTCTTCCCTACCACAAAGCTCAGGACAATGCAGCAGAATCAAATATGGGCCAGGGCAAAATCGGAACGACAGGACGAGGCATTGGTCCTACCTATTCCGACAAAGCATCGCGAATTGGCATTCGGGTGGGGGATATGTCCGATTGGGATCTTTTCACGCAAAAGTTCAAGGCGAACTTTACCCAGAAAAAAAACCTGATCGAAACCGTTTACAAAACTTCATTTGATCTGGATCAGAACAGTATACTTGATACCTATAAAGGAATCAGAGAGAGGATGCTTCCTTTCATTAATGATACTGCACACTTCATTTTCGATGCAACACGTAAAGGGATGCGACTTCTTTTCGAAGGAGCTCAGGGAACATTCCTCGATATCGATCACGGCACATACCCTTTTGTCACCTCATCCAACACACTCTCCGGATATGCCTGCCCCGGGTGTGGAATTGGCCCAACATCAATTCACCATGTCATCGGCATTGTCAAAACATACACGACTCGTGTCGGTAACGGTCCGTTCCCTACAGAGCTGAGTGATTCTGTCGGCGAAAAGCTTCGTCAGGACGGCGGTGAGTTCGGAGCCACCACAGGAAGACCGAGAAGGTGTGGATGGTTCGACAGCGTCATGGTCAGAAAATCCGCTCAACTCAATGGCCTCACCAGACTTGCACTTACCAAACTGGATGTGCTCAACAATCTCGATGAGCTCAAGATCTGTACACACTACGAAATAGATGGAAAAAAAATCGATCAGTTCCCATCTACATATCAGAAACTTGAGCGGGCTGTACCGATTTATGAATCCATGGAGGGATGGAAATGCAGCATTTCCGGTTGCAAAAATCTCGGTGATCTGCCATCGAAAGCGCGTGCATACATCCAGAAAATTCAGGAACTCTGTTATAACATTCCGGTTTTAATTGTCTCAATAGGACCCGACCGGAATGAAACATTTGAAGTTGAGCCACTGTAGCGGTTTGCCGAATCGGTCTATAAATATCCTGCGATATGGTACGTATTAATGCTACTAGTACCACATGCAGGTTATTTGTCTCTAGCTACAAGGGAGTAGTATTACGCATTATGATTCCTGTAGAAGTTGCCAACACATTTCTGGTTAACATGGGTAAAGAGTTTGTCATCTTACTGCGGGGAGCTCATGATGAGCGCTCTTTGCCTATCTCAATTGGTCAGCTCGAAGCACAGTCCATTGCCATTCAGATTAATCAGATTCCCTTTCCCCGCCCTTTAACACATGATCTTTTCAAATCTGTATTAACCCAGTTTGATTGCAAACTGGTGCGTGCTGAAATCTGTGATTTGGTTGATGAAACATTCTACGCTCGACTCATCCTTCAGATGAACGGTAAAACAATCGAGGTCGATTCCCGCCCAAGTGACGCTATCGCTTTAGCCCTGAGATTCGGTTCTCCTATCTATGTGGAAGAAAGAGTGATGGACGAAGCAGGTGTGATTATCCCTGATGAATCGAGCATTGAAGACCAGGTCCATGCACAGGAAAGTGTCACTGAATGCGATATTGAGCTTTCTCCCCTTGAATCACTCCAGAAGCAGCTCAATATTGCGATTCAGGAAGAGAAGTACGAGGAAGCGGCCCGCTTACGGGATGAAATCGATAGAATGGCTAAATCCAATTAACCTGGATTCCAAACGAGTCTCCAAAGAACGGGTAACCTGAAACCGTTCTATATCGGACATTCACCATTCCATAATATATTTTCTAACCACATCGGGTTGGATGTAACTACCGATGTTGTGGGTGTGTGCACCCGTGTGGATTGGCAATGCAATTCTGAAGGAGACCCGGTGGGATCTTCCCCGTTTATCACAATTCTCTTCGTTATCTCTCTTACGACTCTCTCAACCGGGACAAACAAAAAAGAGCTCTTCAAAGGACTCTCCGATTCTGATCGGGAACTGTTGAAAGATTCACAAATGTCTCCTGAAAAATTTCAAGAGTTAAGGGAGGCTGATATAACACTGGAGGAGTATTTTCAATACCCTTGGCTTCAATACAGAATTTCAGAAAAAGAATGGCTCAAACAGCGTCAGGCTGGCATTCTCAAAAGCGATCAGTTGAGTTCCAATGAGATTAAATCCAGAGAATGGGCTGTTGTTCACAACTTTTTTGTCCCAGGGCTGCACCAGTTCAAACGACATCAGATTCTTAAGGGTTTTATGATGTCTGGAATCGCTGCAGGTGCGCTTGCAGCTTATGCGCTCCATCGAAACCCCAACGAAGGTAACCGTCTGGGGTTTGACTATCATGGATACCTTCTTCTCCTGGGAGCCGATCTTCTCTGGAGCAGTATCGATATAGGAATTCAAATCCATAAAGAACTCAACAAAAATGCAGTCAGGTTTTCTTCAATCGTGCCGGAAACTAATTATTTCATTTCTTATGATGTACCCATAAACAACAGGATCGAGCATTATGTTACGCATGTTTCTCAGTGGTAAGATACGAGACATCCGCCTTACCTGTGTCAACCTTGAATATGAAGGCAGCATTACACTGGATGAAGAGTATCTTGAACGAGCCGGCATTCTTCCCAATGAAGAAGTCCATGTGCTCAATGTGGATACCGGAACCAGATTGATAACCTATGCAATAAAAGGGGAACGAGGGTCAGGTGCAGTACAGCTCAATGGCCCTGCAGCACGACTGGGAATGGTTGGTGACAGAGTTATGGTTTTATCTTATTGCTATTTAAGCCCCGAGGAGATTCAGAATCATCAACCGAAAATTATCTGCATCAATCCGGAAAATTAAAAGGCTCAAGTGAGCGGCTCATGGGCAATGTTGTAACTTTACTTGCGGTTAGTATACTGCTTGGGCTTGCCATGCTGATGGGTGTGTCCATGAAGAGCGATCCGGTTCCAGAAACGGCGGCGACAGCTCCTGCCGTCCCTTATATCGGAAGTATAGAAATACTCAATGGATGTGGTATCGAGGGAGCTGCCAATAGAGTTGCCGATTATGTACGTTCCAAAAATTTCGATGTTAAAAGCATCGGCAATGCCCAATCATGGAACTATCCATTTACATTGGTAGTATCCCGAACTCTTGATACGCTCATTGCTGCAAAGATTTCACACGTACTGGGAACCAACAAACTGGTCATAATCAGGAACAATGAAAACCACTACGATGTCACGGTTTTCATTGGCCCCGACTTCAGAGAGAGGATTCAGTGAAACAAGTCACACGTAAATCATTGGGCGGAAAAGCCCTTGTTGATTTGATTGTTGAAGCTGCCAGAGAAAAATTGGCTGAACACATTGTCATTCTGGATATTCAGGGACTCCCTGGAACTGCCGACTGGTTCATTATATGCCAGAGTGATAACACCGTTCACAACCGGGCAATCGCAGACGGTATAATCAGCAGCCTGGCTGAAAAACATACCCGCCCCTGGTACTCGGAAGGCACCGAGGAGGGGCGATGGATTCTGATTGACTATTCCGATGTCATTGTGCATATCATGCTTCCGGAGCTTCGTGATTACTACAATCTGGAGGAACTCTGGTCAGAAGGAAAAAGGACTGACCTTTCCTGAACAGATGAACACTGACCCGTTATTCGATTTTCTGCGTGTAAATCTACACACCGCAATCTCCTGCGCATTCCCCGATTTCCGGGTATTTCTCCATTCGATTCCATTGTCCAGCAGACCCCATGGAACAAGTGGCGATATCGCCTCACCAATTGCTTTCCGATTATCCGGCAGGTTCAAACTCCCCCCCCGGCAAGTAGCCAGACGTATCATGGCCCATTTTGACTGGAATGCCACATACATTGTACCAGACCCCGGCCTTTTAAAGACAGTCAGTTCCGGTTTCATCAATTTTACCATTTCTCCTCAGTACTTGAACAGTAACCTGCTCCGATACCATCAGACCTATTCAAAGCCAAACTTCAGCGATATGAGACCAGATCTAAACTGGGCACATGAAGCACTGCAGAAGACCTGTTTTCTCTTACAGAGATATGCAACAACAAATGAGTATTTACAAGCACAGGTGTTTCAGGTGGATCTGCTTAAAGAGGCTGTTGAAAGAGAGCTCTTATTATTACTTGTAATTTCAGGGTGCGGAAATTCCAGATCGATCAGCATGACAGTACAGTTTATGAGAAAATTACTTCGGGCGTTCAACCGTTTTTACCGAAGCATACCGATCCTCACATCCGATCAGGATTTGACACTGGTACGCATACTTTTAGTAGAGGCTGTGCACGAACGTCTCTGTTTTCTCCTGGAGACGCTGCAGCGAACAGAGTGATTACCTGTTCTTGAAATGATCGGCTAGATTATCAAGCTGCCCTTTTGAAGGACGCACCTTTGGTCCCTGTGGCCCAAGATTTTTCATTGACAATGAAATACGTCGTTTCTTAATATCTACTTTCAGAATCTTGACATCGACTTTGTCGCCCACAGCGACAACCTGATCGGGTGTTTCGACATACTCATCAGCAAGCTGCGAAATATGTATGAGTCCGTCACAAACCGCGTTTATGTTTACAAAAACGCCAAACGGTGTTATGTTGGTAACTCTGCCAGATACGATTGCACCCTCTTTTACCTCATTGAGTTTCTGCTTTCGTTTAACTTTGGGAGCAGCAATAGCGAGATATTTTTTTCCTACAGCCAGGTGTGCAATCAATTTTTTCTCAATATAAATTTTCCTGACAACATCATCAGTAGTATACGATCGGACTATTTCCGGATCACTGACCATCGTTTCAAAGGAAATATTCAGTTGTTCACTGACATCCTCAAGCCAGGAAAAGAAGTCCGGATGAATTAATGTCCTATCAAGCACTTCAGGTGCATTATTGACAATGATAAATCCGCTGATATTCCGGAATACAACCTCGGTCATTCCCGGTACCTGAAGCAGATCATTTTTTGAAGCAATCTGGTTCTGGGTATCGGAAGTTTTAATAGCCTGAATGATCTCAGTGGTAACAACGGGGATGTTCTTCAGAGATGACTCCCCGATATCTTTGATAAGTATACCCTGCTGAAGGCCGTTCAAGGTAGCTATTCTGGTAATGTATTCGATCAGATTCTGTGCCGGCAGTAATTTCTGCAACGGATGAACAGTGTAATAATCAACCCCGATTTTTGAAATCAGAGAGACTGGACGAAGATACTGTAATCCGATACCATAGAGTTTTCGCATGTCTTCGTCGAGCAATAACGAGAATTCCCGTTGCATCCATTCCGATTGTGATGGATCTGGTTGTGCTATTTCAGAAGATATAGTGACAAATTCCGGGGAAGGATCAAAATTGGCTGTGGCATGCTTTAGAACCGCCTCTGCAACTGCAGCCTGATCATTTTCCAGAACAACCACAGTGAGAGGTTTGTGTCGGTTAAGAAATTGCCTGAGGCGATCACTGGAGAAAACTTTACCTTCCGGTGGTTTCCGTTCGGTTGTAGCACCAAGAAGTTCCCCCTGACCGCTAATGGCGAGAACAAGAATGTTCTTGCTGTGAGCCGCATTGGCAAGCAGAACCGGACCGCGCTGCAGTTCTTCAGAATATGACTTTTCCAGATCTGCAATGGCAATCTTTGCAGCCTACGCTTGAGCTTCTTCCCGTAAACGTGCTTTTACATCACGCTCGACCATTGGCTGAAGCAACCGTATCCAGCTGTCATCAATAGCTTCACAGATCAGGTCAAATCCTGTTGAATCGGGATTGGTGATGAAGTGATGCCGCAACAGCTCGGTAATCCTGAACAACTGGACACCGAGTTTCAGACGAACCGCTTTTTCATCTTCAGCGGTCATTATCCTCAAGAGCTCTTCTTTTGACAATTCCTGAATCGGAACCAGTTTATTGGAATATTGACTGAATGCCGGATCTTTTTTGTTTTTGGGAACGATTTCGAAGAACCCGTCATCATATGCAAATTCACGGGCCATGGCTCGAACCGTTTCGTCATATGCAAATCGTTCAGCAAGGATATCTTTAACGCCCTGAATGACACTATCCGCAGATTTGAGCGAAGGATCTTTTCCGGTGTATTCTGATGCCAGTTCCTCGATCGACTTCTGTTCTTCCTGCTGTTGAATAACAAGATCGGCCAGTTCATCAAGACCCTTTTTGGCCGCGATTTGACCTTTGCTTCTGGGATTAGGTCGTAATGGCAAAAGGAGATCGTCAAGTTCAAAGGAGTTGGTGGTAAGAGTAACATGTCTTTCAACTGAAGGAGTAAGGCGATCAGCTTTTTTAAGAGCATTGATTACCCGTTTCTTCTTTGAAGAAAGTTCCTCCATGGTTCTGAGGAAGTCAAATACTTCCCAGATAAGGGAGGTGGTCAGTTCCAGATTCACTTCCGGGTTGTACTCACTAAGAAAGTAGGGTGAATCCCCTTTTTCATAGGCGATACACAGCTGTTCCGCAAGCGCTGCTGCGATGTTCCATTTTTCAGATATCTGCTTTGAAAATTCTATCATGAAGTTAAACTATTGAGGAGATGACTTGAATTTAGTTTGCTGGGACGATTAAAAATAAAAAATGCTCAATAGAGAAGCAATAGAATACTACGCAATTAAACAGAAAAATGGGGATGGAAAGAGAGGAAGGATGGGGAGTGTATTAGTGCTCCCCGTAAGAGTCTATCCTATTTTCTCTTTGCCGGTGCTTTTTTGGCCGGGGCTTTCTTGGCGATGACCTTTTTTGCCGAGGCTTTTTTGGCGACTGTTTTTTTTACCGGAGCTTTCTTGGTGACGACCTTCTTTGCCGGGGCTTTCTTGGCAACAGCCTTCTTTACCGGGGCTTTCTTGGCAACGGTCTTCTTTGCCGGTGCTTTCTTGGCAACAGCCTTCTTTGCCGGGGCTTTCTTTACCGCTTTTTTGGCCGGGGCCTTTTTAGCCGGAGCTTTCTTTTTGGCGGCTGCTTTTTTTACTACCACTTCACTACCTCCTTTTGAAGGACTACAGTGTGGGAACATGAAACAGATCGCACCTGATATCTGGATTCCGATCTGCAGTTATCTTTTTGACAATTTTTTTTGCATGTTAATGAGATATTAACACATCATAATTTTTATTCACATTCAAAGATCTTGCATATAATAATAAGCTATATTTGAAAATATGTCAATAGAAATCTTTCGATACACCAAAAAAAATCAAATAAAGTTAGCTGTAACGCGCTTCGCTTCCTCACGTTCACTTATAAAATCAATCGCCTCACGCGGATCATCGGTTACTTTTATAAGTGACAGATCCGCACCGACGATATATTTATGTTTCAACATGCTGTTCTTTAGCCATTGCAGTAACCCGTCCCAGTAATCAGATCCCATCAATACCAGCGGCAAAGAAGCGACCTTCTGTGTCTGTACCAAAGTGAGTGTCTCAAACATTTCATCCAGCGTACCATATCCGCCAGGCATGATAATAACAGCAGATGTGTATTTCAGAAACATAACTTTACGACAGAAAAAATGTCTGAAGTTAAGCATTAGTTTTATGAACGGGTTGGGCATCTGTTCAAACGGAAGCTGAATGTTGAGACCGATAGATCTTCCATTCTCCATTGCAGCACCTTTGTTTGCCGCTTCCATAATGCCGGGCCCACCTCCCGTGATAACACCATAACCGCTCTTGACCGCACGCCTGGCTACATTCACAGTCATCTTGTAATGTGGATGACTCTTCGGTGTCCTGGCTGATCCAAATATGGTTACACACGGTCCTATTCGGGACAATGTTTCAAAGCCCTCAACGAACTCAGACATGATGCGGAATATCCGCCAGGTGTCTTCACTGCTCGAAGAGTTTGCAGGGTAGGAAGAATGCTCTTGAGACATTTTCGGTTTTCCTTTACATAAACATTGAACAATTAATGACTGCTGTTTTCCTTGATTATAGTATTCAGATACATTAAAGTCTATATACAAAATAAATGCTTCAGCACCTGCCAGAATGCATTTTTTAAATTTAGCTGGTGCCTGCGAAAAAGAAAAGAGTGTGCTCATGACTGATATCAGTGTTCAAAATGCCACAGAGCGATTGAGGCTCGTCTGTTCTTACGTGCCGGATCGGTTTATTATTGTCGATGTTTCAGAGCAAAGATTGCATATTACAGAAGATAACCTCATCGTGCGTTCCTTTGCAGTGTCGACTTCCAGATTCGGATTGGGCAATATTGAGGGATCTTTTAAAACACCTCCCGGCGTGCATCTGATCACCGAGAAAATCGGAAGCGGAGCTCCTTCGGGGCGGATCTTCAAAGACCGCATCGATACCGGAAGCAATTGGTACCCCGGTTTGACTGAAGAGAATATGATCCTGACCAGAATTCTTCGCCTCAGAGGGCTTGAGCCGGGAGTTAACAATGGTCCGGGAATCGATTCCTACCATCGATACATCTATATCCATGGTACCAACCATGAAGAGCTTATTGGTACTCCTATTTCACACGGATGTGTGTGTATGAAAAACCATGATATTATCGATCTATTCGACTCTGTCGAGGAGGGAACACTTGTCTATATTACTTAATGGGAAAAAATGTTCCAGTATTCATTTCACCGGTATTTTCGGAAGCGGCATGAGTGCGCTTGCTCAATACCTGCGCTGGCAGGGTCTTGAGGTCTCCGGTTCTGACCGTTTACTTACAAGTGAGGATACTGCACTCGTCCGATTAGGTTTACACAAGATCGGATCTTCACTGTTCCCGCAGGACGGAACAGGCATACGTGAGTCAACCGATGCAGTCTGTGTATCCACCGCCATCGAGAATTCAAATCCGGACATCGCCGCCGCCCGCTCCCGCAACATACCTGTTGTACACAGATCGGATATCCTTGCATCCATTGTCCAATCAAAAAAAACCATCGCCGTTGCAGGCACCAGCGGAAAGTCGACAGTCACTGCAATGATTTTTGAATTTCTGACATCCTGCGGATTATCTCCTTCAGTGATTAGCGGAGCTGCAATTCTGCGGCTGGAAAAAGAACACCTGATCGGAAATGCATTCTGCGGCTCTTCGGATCTTCTCATTATCGAAGCCGATGAGAGTGATGGTACACTTGTAAAATACTCCCCCTATCTCAGTGTCTTTCTCAACGTCTCCAAAGACCACAAAACGATTCAAGATGTACTCTCACTCTTTGGGAAACTGGCAGACAACTCTGAAATTAACATCACGAACGCAGATGATCCATTGCTGAATGATATCGTGTCTCACAGGCGTTTCGGCATCGAACAGGCCGCAACCTGGAAGCCCCAATGGTACAGACTAACACCACGGGCAAGTACCTTTTCCCGGTATGGTTTTACCTACCATCTTCCTCTTCCAGGTTTACATAACCTGTCCAACTGTGCCGCAGCGCTGAGTGTCTGTGAATTACTGGGGTGCTCCCCAGAATCACTTGTTAAAGCAGTGGAATCCTACCAGGGTGTTTCCAGACGCTTTACTATCATCAACACAAATGACGATGTCATCGTCGTCGATGATTTCGCTCATAATCCCGAGAAAATCAAAGCCGCACTATGTGCTGCACGTGGACTCGCTGAGAGAATTCATGTCATTTACCAGCCTCACGGCTTTGGACCCACTCGCTTTTTGAAAAATGAATACATCGAGGTATTCCGTTCACAACTCACCTCCGCGGATTCACTTTTTCTTCTGCCGATTTACTATGCAGGAGGAACTGCACAGCAGGACATCTCATCAGCTGACATAATCGATGGGCTTGGTGAGGTCCCTTATGCAGCATCGGTTCCCGAAAGCCGCACTGAGCTCCTCGAACAGCTTAAAAAGAAAGTCTCTCCTGGTGATTGTGTGCTGCTTATGGGTGCACGCGACCCATCACTCTCCCCTTTTGCCTTGAAAATTACCGATCTCTTCGGCGGGGTCAGTGCTTAAAAGTTCTCTACAGGAGCAGGAGTAATCTTTAGTTCTCCTGCCCCTCTGCACCATCCCCCGGTATATTGCTCCCCATTGTTAATCAAAGTGTCTTTTATGGCCGTTTATACGGATAAAAAGTGAATCGACATGGTTTTTGCTATTTCAGATACATCAGATGAATAAAATGTATTCCAAAACAGATAAAACCAGAGGCAATGCACATGAATACAGTAAAGCAAAAACTTGCTTCCACCATAAAAGAGCTGCTCTCACCAGGAAAAGGTATCTTGGCAGCTGATGAGAGCATGGGTACTATCGGAAAACGTTTTGCCCGGGAGAATATCGAATCCACCCCCGAAAGCAGACGCAGCTATCGAGACCTCCTTTTCACAACCAAAGACATCGAAAACTACATCTCTGGAGTGATCCTTTTCGACGAAACAATCCGCCAGAAAACACATGATGACATTCCGATACCTGAGCTACTACAGAAAAAGGGCATAGTCCCCGGGATAAAGGTAGACAAAGGCACCAAACCACTCCCTCTCTACCCGGGAGAAAAAGCGACAGAGGGCCTTGATGGGCTTCGGGAACGTCTCGAAGAGTATCGAGCTCTTGGCGCACGGTTTGCCAAATGGCGGGCTACACTTTCCATTACTGATACAACTCCTACCGATTTCTGTATCGAAACAAATGTATCGACTCTGGCCAGATATGCTGCACTGTGTCAGGAACTTGATATCGTTCCTGTGGTGGAGCCGGAAGTTCTCATGGATGGAGCACACTCAATTGAGCGATGTGAAGAAGTGACAACCACAGTGTTGAACTATCTTTTTAACCACCTCTTTAAAGCTAGAGTCTCTCTTGAAGGCCTGCTCCTTAAACCGAACATGGTTATTTCCGGTAAAGACGCTCAGAGTAAGGCACCTATTCAGCAAATTGCAGAAACAACGATCCGCACGCTGCGTCGCGCCGTACCTGCAGCAGGATGGTGCGAGCATCCTCGATCACGCCGCGC
>OBJA01001107.1_pt1 | contig 19807 bp, 16 predicted proteins | sample 1519751 | NCBI WGS metagenome assembly OBJA01 (sample SAMEA3881238, study PRJEB22517) | soil metagenome | biome: lake sediment; feature: soda lake sediment; material: sediment, water from around vicinity | place: India | collected 2013-12-23 | depth 3 m
GGTCTCATGGCTGAGCGGCATGGCAAGGGAGACCGGAAACCAATCCGCTCGATCCTGCCATGCAGCAGCATACCGGAAGGAAGGCCCCTCTTCACCAGTCAGAAATTCGCCGACCCGAGCGCCATCTGCAAGAACGGATAATTTCATTTCCGGGGCGTCTCAGTGCTGTTCCCGGAGGCGTCTTCAAGGCGCACACCGACCGCCCGCGCGGCGGCGAGCGCCTTTCCCAGCTGGGTCGTTGGCTTGCCGGCTTCCAGGTCGACGATGAAGCGCTCTCCGGCATTGATGGCGAGCGCCAGTTCGCGCTGTGTTATGCCCAGCGCCTTGCGGGCCCGGGCGACCATCTGACCGAAATCTCTGGCATTGCTGATCATATCAAATCTTCCCGATCGGGAAGATACTAGGACCAAAGTCCTCAGACAACACTGAATCTTACCGATCGGGAAGATCACGCCGATTTCGCATGTAAATCCTATGAATTCTTACTGATCGGGAAGTTCTTGGGCACACACTTGGATTGTGATCCACGAGACGTCAGACAGCGCCTTTGTATCCCAGTTTGTATCGCAGTTCTGGGGGGGACAATGGAAATCGAACCGAAAGATCGGCCCAAGTCATCGATTTTATTGGAGTTCATTTCGTGAGAAATGGCGCGAGTGACGCGCTTCGAAGCGAAGGGTGTTTTACTTTATCTTCAATGCATTAAGTGTCCCGCGTTTCAGAAATGTATCCCACTTTGTATCCAGATTGTATATCATCCCAGCTCCCGTGTCTTGGCCCCACGACGACCCATCGAGCCGGGCTTAGCGCCTTCACATTCAGCGCCGAAGGCTCAATATTGGAATCTAATCCCCAACGTTGCCAGGTTGGGCGCTCCCCTTAGTCCGACTGATGCGAGCGAGGTAATGCGCATGTCTCCCCACTGTTTTGCCCAACCGATCATCACGCCTCAATGGAAGGCACAGGGGCCGCCCCCATTCAGTCTTCAGCCCTGCGCAGATATTCGCCTGGACTTACACCCATGCTCGTCCTGAATGCGTAGATGAATGCCGATGGCGAATTATATCCGAGATCGAACGCGATCGACGTGATGTCCTGGCCGCCGCCCAGCAGTTCGATCGCCTTGAACAGCCGCATTTGCCGCCGCCAGGATCTGAGGGTCATTCCTGTTTCTGCTTCGAACCGGCGGGAGATCGTTCGGGATGACATGCCAACTTCGCCGCCCCAGTCCTCAGCTGTCCGGCTATCTGCGGGGTCGGCGTAAAGCGTTTCACAGAGACGAACCAAAACTCCCGTCTGCGGCCAGGGGAGCGCAGCGGCCAGCCGGTCTGCGCGCTGCAGCTGATCGAACAGCAATTGCATCACTCGGTCATAATATTCGCTGTCTGTTTTTTTGCCCTGCAGCTGCGCCAATTCTGCAATCAGGGCCTTCATAAGCGGTCCGACGCTAAAAACGGCTGGGGCATCTGCAAGTTCGGCAACAAACGCAGGATCAATCCACAGACTTCGAAAGTCCGCGCCAAGTAACGATCCAACCCGGTGGACGACACCGGCTGGCAGCCACACTGCCTGATCCGGCGAAATTGCGTGAGATCGCCCAGGGATGGTGACGGAAAGCACGCCGGAAATGGCGTACACAAGTTGTCCCCATGCATGACTGTGTTCGTCGAAATAACTTCGGGGCGGAAGCGTCTGGATGCGCATGGTCAAGGGCCGCGGCAGCGGCGCATCCGTGGGTGTTTCGATGACCGTCCAGTCCAGCATGCTCCGCCAATTGTCCGCTATTCGACAGATTTTGTCTCATTATCGAAAGCAGAGCAAGAACGGTGACGCTAGAAGTCCAGGTCTGCAAGCATGGAAAAATCATCTTGGCCCATCGCGACACTTACGGATTTCCAATTTCCACCTCCTCTGAGGAGGCAGCTCACCTCTATCGGGAAGGCGTTATACTGATGCACTCCCTCTGGCCGGGGGCGGCAGAAAAGCTCGATGCAGCGATTGAAGCAGACAGAGATTTCGCGCTGGCGCATGCGGCCCGGGCCCGGCTGCACGCGATCCATGCGGAGCCTGCTGAAGCCAGGGACAGGATTGCCGTCGCCCAGTCACTGGCAGGAAACAGCAAAACGGAGCGGGAAAACAGCCATATCGGTGTCCTGGCGCACGCCGTCACAGGGCAGTCCGGGCTGGCGCTGGGACGCGCATTGGCCCATGCGGAAACCTGGCCGCGCGACACCGTCATCCTTTCCCTGTTGCTGGGCGCCTTCGGTCTCTACGCCTTCTCCGGCAGGGCCAGTCACAATCAGGCAAAGGCCGATTTGTGCGCGCGTCATGCGGCGCAGTTTGCCGACAATGACTGGTGGTTCCTGACCTATCATGGCTGGTCGCTTGCGGAGAATGGCGAAGTTGCGCGCGGGCGCGCCATGCTGGAGCGCGCCGTTGAGCTCCGCCGGGCGAATGCAAACGCCGTTCACGCACTCGCGCACGCCATGTTTGAGGGCGGCGCGGGCGATGATGCGGAAACGTTGATTGCCAGTTGGCTGCCCGACTATGACCGGAAGGGCGTTCTCCATGGGCACATCGCGTGGCATGCTGCGCTCACGGCATTGGAGCGGGGAGACGCTGAAAGAGCGCTCGCGGTCTATTTGGAGAGTGTACAGCCGCCGGTATCGCACGGCATGCCGATCAATGTCGTCAGTGATGCAGCTTCCTTCCTCTGGCGGCTGGACATCTATGGCCATGGCGTACCGGACGGCCTCTGGCAGGACGCCGCGAGCTACGCAAAGCGTGTGTTTCCCAGACCCGGCCATGGGTTTGTCGACGCCCACATGGCGCTCACCGAAGCGGCGACAGGCGACAGAGAGAGGCTGGAGGCCCGTATCGCCGCACTGGAAGAAATGATCGCGGCCGCGAAGTATCCTGCCGGACAGGTCGTCCCCGCCCTGGGCCGCGCCGCAATGGCGTTTGCGAGTGAGCACTATGCAGCCTGCGCCACCCTTCTTGAGCCGTTTGCGGCAGATGTCGCCCGCATCGGCGGCAGCAATGCGCAGCGCGAGGTGATTGAAGATACTCTCCTCGCCGCTCTGATGCGATCGGGGCAAACGCAAAAGGCCCGCACTTTGCTTGACAGCCGCCTCCATCGCCGCCCCTCCCCCCGGGATGCACGCTGGCGTGTTGGCCTCGGCGTGTGAGCAGCCCGATGCCCCAATCCGGCATGAGGCCGCTCCAACCAGACGCCGCAGGCGCTTTGAGCCGGAGCGCGCAGCGCGGCAACATCATCCGCCTTGCGACTGCGCAGGCATTGGCCGGCGCGAATGCGGCGGTGGTCTATGCAACAGGCGCAATCATCGGCGCCGAGCTAGCACCCGACAAATCGCTGGCAACTCTGCCCCTCTCCGTTTTCGTCGTCGGCATGGCCGGGTGTATCCTGCCTGCAGGCCGCATCGCCGGCCGTCACGGGCGGCGCGCAGCTTTTCTTGCCGGAACAGCGTGCGGTGTGATGATCGGACTGCTGGCGGCCCTTGCGGTTGTCCTCGGCTCTTTCTGGCTTTTCTGCGCGGGTACGTTTTTCGGCGGCGCTTATGCAGCCGTCGCCCTTTCCTTCCGCTTTACGGCAGCCGATGGCGTCGAGCCGACTTTGCAGCCGCGGGCGGCTTGCACCTGAAAAGTTTCGTTACGCGAGGAGCTACGGGCACGCGAGGAGCTACGGGCTTTCCAGATCATTTCCATTCACCAATGCAGCGGTAAGTGACAGGGTGAACACGCTGCCCCCTCCCTCGCGCTTATCGACACCAACTCTTCCACCATGGGCTTCTGCAATCGCCTTGGCGACTGCGAGACCGAGCCCTGATCCACCGGACTGGCGGGAACGGGACGCATCACCGCGGACGAACGCATCAAATATAGACCCGCCAGCCACCTCTGGAGGGCCGGGTCCTCGATCCATAACAATTATGGCAGCGCTGTCTGCCGCCATCGATGTTCTGATGTGTAGCTCCTTGCCCTCAGCGGCATACCTCAGACCATTTTCAACAAAGACCGCGAGCGCTTGCCTCACTCTGGCAGGATCTGCGATTGCTACCGCTGAACAGGCTTCGACAAAGAAGTGCATTCCGGCGGCGGTGATACGAGGGGTGAAGTCGGCCTCAATTTCCCTGACGAGATCCGCAAGGTCAACGACTTCGCGCTTGAGTATGAGGCGATGCGCCGATGCGAGTGAAAGGACGCGCAAATCCTCGACAATGCGGCTCATCTGATCGGTCTGACGAATGATGCGCTCTATTGTTTGCTGGTCGGGCGCATAAACTCCGTCTATCAACGCCTGCGCCGTCCCACGAACAACCATGAGCGGCGTCGCCAGTTCATGAGCAATAGCGGCCGCGTCGCGGGCGAGCGCCGCTTCACTCGCCTGAAGCTTGGATGCCAGAATGTCAAAATCCTCAACAAGGCCCGCGATTTCGGCGACGCGAGATTTAGGGGCCAGGCCACTCGCACGCGCGGCAAGATCGCCCGCAGCAATCCGCCTGGCCTGGCGAGCGACGACTGTGATGGGTTGCGCCATCCGATGCGCAAGCAGAGCAGCTGCGCCTGCCCCCGCCAGAGCCATCAAAAACAGAGGGGCAGCGAAAGACGCGGCGATTACGACCAGCGGCGGGTCTATATAGTAATCATCTCCGATTTCATCGTATCGCAGGGCTTCCTCAGTGCTAAGTGTGCCGAGGATCGCGCGAGAGTCCATGGCGGCAAGCTCAGCGCGAATTTCAGGGGGCAGAGCACTGCGCTGGGTGTAGTCATCGTGTACAAGATATCCAAACCCGACGGCCAGTGTAAGGATGCCCGCGCTTAAGACGATGGAAGCTACCAGGGCAGCGACACGCGCCGAAAAGCTCTGAAGCGGGCCCATTAAATGTTCAACCTGTAACCAACACCCCGGACAGATTGGAGCGCGCCCAGAATGCCAGCTTTCTCCAGTTTTTTTCTGATTGCATAAAGATGCGTGTCAACCGTCCGGTCGAAGGCATCGGAATCGGGCAAACAGGCGCTCAGCAGCTCCTCCCGGGTAAACACCCGTTTTGGCTGACGGGCCATATGGGAGAGGAATCGAAATTCCGCAGGACTTAAGGCGATGCTGTGTCCGTTGGCCTTTGCATTCATGGAATCGAGATCAACTTCCAAAGTCCCCAAGCGGATCATATTGGCGCGGGCCGTTCCTGACGCCCGGCGCATGACCGCCTTCACACGAGCTGCAATTTCTGCGGGATTGACCGGCTTGGCTACATAATCGTCCGCACCAATACGAAATCCCACAAGCTTATCGACATCATCACCTAGCGCGGTGACAAAAATGACGGGAGTTTCATCCGATTTCCGGATCTCTTTGAGAACATCCAAGCCGTCACGCCTGGGCATGAGTATATCCAGGACAATCAAGTCTGGCTTGAGCTTGCGCCAGGCACTCACAGCCGCATCGCCGTCGCCGACAGATGCCGTACGGTACCCTTCGCGCTCCAGATAAGCGCAAATCAAAGCTCGAATATCGGGCTCATCCTCCGCCACGAGGATCAGTGCACTTTCGGATCCCATAAACGTCTGCCTCCTTGCTCGATGGTCGCCGGATTTCGTCAAGCAGACGTCAAGACGTACCTCTCTCGCCTTGATACTGTTATGACGGCAATGCGCAAAGCTCATCAAGGATTTGCTGCTCCAGGGCGGCTGCACGGTCCTGGAGCTGAACTTTGAAAAGACTTGTATATTGCCTGATCCCCCTGATGACCCTTTGCGGATGCGCCACATCCCCGAAGAGTCGTCCGGCAGCGCCTTCGACGGCGCAAGTGGAGAATGAAGCGCCCCCCGCCGATTGGTGGCGCGGCTTCCGTGAACCCGAAATGGATCTGCTTGTGGAGCGGGCTTTAGCCGCTAATGCCGATATTCGCGTAGCACTTGCGCGGGTAGATCAGGCAAGAGCCCTGGCTGACGGCGCAAAAGCGGGATCACGCCCTCAGGTTAACGTGGGCGCCTCTGTAGAGCGCCAGCGCGAGGGTGTGAACGCACTTGGCCCTCTTGATGGTCTGTTCGATACTGGCGACCCTGCAGACCGGCTCCGCCCCTCCACCGCCACACGTTTCAGCAGCCGGATGGAAGCGAGCTGGGAGTTTGATCTATACGGCGGACGCCGGGCCGAAGTCGAAGCCGCCCGCGCGAATATTGGTGCACGCGAGGCTGAACTCGGCGCTACCGCGGTTATGGTTGCGGGCGATACGGCGAGCGCTTTCATAGGGTTTCGAGCGATTGGCCAGCGAATAGAGCTTGCTCAGTCTGCAATCGCAACTTTGGAGCAACTGACCGACCTCGTGCGCAGGCAAATCGAGCTCGGCGCGGCGCCAAAGGATGAAATCCTGCGTGTGCAGAGTGCCCTCCTCGACCAGCAGGCATTCCTGGCAGGACTGGAAACCGAGCGCGCACGACTGGAAGCGCAGATAGCGGTGTTGACAGGCGTTTCGCCGGGAACGACGGGTCTTGCCTCAGGGGCCATTCCTTCCTTTGATGGGGAGCTGGCAATTGCGCTTCCGGCCCAGGCGCTGCGAGCTCGCCCTGATGTGCAGGCCGCTGAACTTGCGCTGCTCGCGGCATCGGCTGAAGTCGACGCCACCCGAGCCGACCTGTACCCGAAACTTGTGCTGGTGGGGGGCGCGGGAGGCGAGTCGCTCTCCCTGCAGAACGTCTTCGCCCCAGACAGCATTTTCTGGAGCATTGGCCCAAGGATTGATTTCAATCTGTTCTCCGGGGGGCGGACAAAGGCTCGCATTCGCGGCAGCGAAGCGCGCGCCGCGGAAGCTGAAGCAGTCTTCGACAAGACTGTCCTGACAGCCTTGCAGGAAGTGAGCGATGCCTTTGCTGCCTGGTCTCAGGCAAATGAGCGCGCCGACGCATTGCGTGCGTCGTCTGAGGCCGCTGCCAAAGCAGCTGACGCAGCCGGCAGGCGCTTTGCTCTGGGCGCGGAAAGTTTGCCGGCAGCCCTGCAAGCAAGACGCGAGTCTCTCCAGGCGGCAGACGCCGCCAGCACGGCCTATGCAGACGCGTCAATTGCGCTGGTCGCTGTCTTTCGCGCGACTGCAGGAGCTCCCCTGCTCAACACCAGTCAGCCACAGGATAAGTCAGATGAATAAATCCCGGGAATCCACAAAGCTGCCGGCTCTTATACGTTGGCTGTTATGGGCCGGCGTGGCGGGCGCCTTGGTCGCGGCTGTGCTTCTGCTGCCGAGCGGCCCTAGCCTGACACCGATGGGCAATAAACCTGTAGCCGTTGAGGTTACAATTGTGGATCGGGGCCCTGTATCTGAATACATCGCGACTGCGGGACTCGCGCAGGCTAACCGTAAGGCCTTCCTGCAGTTCGAACGCGAGGGCCGTGTGGGCGGGCTGGGCAAAAACAGCGACGGTTCACTTCTGGCCGTTGGTTCCCGAGTGCAGCAGGGGCAGATACTGGCGATGCTGGAACCACGAGAAACGAGCGCCCAGGCCGCACAGGCGCTCGCGACGCTGCAGGAGACCCAGCAGAATTTGAATCGTGTGTCCCAACTCGCCTCTGAGGGCCTCGCGACTGAAGCACAGCGTGAGGCAGCGGCTGCCGACCATGCTCGCGCCGAGGCAAGCCTTCGCGAGAGCCAATTTGCCAATGCCCGCGATGTTTTGCGCGCACCGTTCGATGGCGTGATCACTGCCCTGAACATAAAGCCGGGCGACACATCCCTTCCCCAACCTGCTGGCAGTACGTCTACGGAGCGAGAGGCTGCCTCCGCGATCGTCTTGGCTGGTGAAGGCGCAATCGACATCGAAATCCAGATAGCGCCCGCGATTGCCGGATCCCTTAAGCCCGGGGGACGCGCCTATGTCGGATTGCAGGGGACGGAAATCGAACTGGCAATCGACAATGCTGGTCCGAATGCTGCCCTGGCACAAATCGTGGCGCTCGGCAGCAGCGTTAGCCTACGGTCGCGCAGCATACCCGCAACGCTGCGCGTGGAAGATCCACCCGAGTTTCTGATGGACGGATTGCTTGTGCAGGCTTTTGTAGAAAAGCGCCAGGTTGAGAATGCTATGCGGGTCCCGCAAAGAGCTTTGATCCCGCGAGGGGAGCGGACCTTCGTGTGCGTCGTTGATCCGGATTCATCCACGGCATCATTGCGAGAAGTGAGGGTCGGGGCACTCGGCATTGCCGACGCTGAAATCACTGCCGGCCTGTCTTCGGGCGAGCAGGTTGTCGTCTCCGGTCAACATCTGCTCAGCGACGGTACAGCCGTTCGAATTGCGGTGAGCGCGTCAGAAGCAGCTGACGGGAGGGTTGCGCCATGACCCGCACGCCAAACCCGGTAACCAGGGTCTTCCTGCTCAACCCGACATTCGCCATCATTGTCGTGGCGTTCTGCCTGATCAGCGGGTGGTTCGCGCTGGAGCGCATGACGCGTGAGAATTTTCCTGATCTGTCCATCCCCCAAGCGACCGTCTCAGTCGAATGGCCCGGCGCATCCGCCGAGCAGGTTGAAAAAGAGATAACCAAAGCTCTTGAGGACAACCTCAGGAGCCTTCCGGGACTCAAAGAGTTTTCCTCTAGCTCCCGGACGAACCTCGCCCTTGTCTCCGTAGAGTTCCAAGCAGAGGCGGACCTTAGCGAAGCCATGCAACTGCTGCGAGCGCGTGTAGCCGATGCCGAGGCGCGTTTCCCCGGAGCCGCGAAGCGACCCGTGATTGAACAGGTCGCCGTCAGCGACCTACCGATCCTCACCCTGGTGGTTACGGGCCAGGCCGATCCGGAAACCCTCAACGTCGAAGCAGAACGCCTCCGCCGCGCTGTCGAGCGTCTCGATGGCGTCCGCCGCGTCGGCCTTCAGGGGGCCCGGCGTCAGGTGGCGCATGTGCGCCTCGATGCGAGCCGGCTTGCATCCTTCAGCATCTCACCTGTGGAAGTGCGCGAACGCCTGATTTCCGCAAACCAGGATCTGTCCTGGGGAGAAATACAGGGCGAGCAGCAAACGATCCCCCTCTATCTGCAAGGCAGGTTTCGAACAGCAGAAGACATCGCGGCGACGCCGGTTGCCGTCTTTGGGGACGGGCAGGTTATCCGTGTAGGGGATCTGGGACGCGTGTTCATCGGACTGGAGCAGTCCACCGCGTCAACAGCCGCAAGCCTCAACGGGGATTCCTACCAGGATGCCGTCATGATGTCAGTACTCAAACGTCCTGGTTCCGACACACTTGCGACCATAAACACCATTCAGGAATTTCTGTCAGCGGAGGCACTACCCGAAGGCGTCCAAATTGCAGAAATCACCAACGAGGGCGAGATCATCCACGCCAGCTTCGGCGACGTTACAACGAATCTTCTTCAAGCCATTGTTGCGGTATTTGCAATCCTGCTTGTTGCCATGACCTGGCGGGAGGCGAGTGTAGCTGCCCTGGCCATGCCAGTAACGCTGCTTTCCGCCGTGCTGGTAATTTTCCTGATGGGTTTCAGCTTGAATACCCTGGTGGCACTCGGAATGGTGATTGCGCTTGGCATTCTCGTCGATGTGTTCATTCTCGTGATGGAGGGGATGCACAATGCGATCAAGATTCGCGGTCTTTCCTTTGAAGAAGCTGCGACGGATACACTGAAAACCTATCTTTTGCCTGCCGTTGCAGGACAGGTCACCACGATCCTTGCAATGGCGCCCTTGCTCGCTATTGGCGGAACCGACGGAAAATTCATTCAGCTGATTCCGTTGACGGCGATCGCGTGTCTGGTGGGAAGCCTTTTCATTGCTTTCCTGGTTTGCATACCGCTTTCGCGCGCAGTCTTTGCGGGGGTCAAAAGCGGTGAACACAAGCAAAGCGCAGTAGACAGATTATCGCTGCGCAGCAGCGCTGCCCTGGAATCCTGGCTTCTGCGCGGCCCCCTCGCCTCACGCAAGAATGCGACCGGAATCGTTGCCCTCGGGGGTGTACTGCTTCTGGCCTCTATAGCCGCCCTCTCGAGTTTGCCTTCTATAGTGTATCCTCCTGAGGACCGCCGCAACCTCGGCATCACGGTTGAATTGAGCCCGGACGCTACATTCGCGGATGCTGACAGGGTGGCAGAGCTGGTCGGTGAGTATCTGCGGTCACGCGATGAACTTCAGCACACGATCGTACATGCCGGGGAAAAGAGCCCCTTTGCGATCAACACCATCGATGAATATCTGCTTGAAACACGCGCTCCGTTTCTGGTTGGCGCAACAGTCCTGTTCAAACCAAAATCCGAGCGGACGGTTGCGAGCTATGACGCTTTGGCAGACCTGCGTTCAGGCCTTGAGGACACGTTAGCAGGTGAGCCCGGCGTTGTGGTTCGGCTGACACCTGACCTGGGCGGCTCAACACCAGATGACCCGATACAGATCGAAATCCGTGGAGACGATGTAAAAGTCCTCGCTGCGCTCGCGCGCGAGGTGCAGGATGCCCTGCAGGCGGCTCCGGGTGTCACGGATATACGAGACACAATGGGTGCATTCCGAACGGAGGCCCGGTTCCGGACGGATATGGCGGCCCTCACACTCCTTGGGATCGATGAGGGGAGTTTGCTTGAGCAAGTTCGTCTGGCCACGAGCAGTGAGGAAGTTGGAAAGCTTCAAACAGAAGGAACCCGTCCTGATCTTGATCTGATCATGGGACTGGACTTCCCCAGTCGGGGTAATCAGATCGGCGGGCCAAGAAAAGTCTATGAATTTGAAGCGCTTTCGATCATTACACCAGAACGTACCCGGGTGCCCCTCGCAACATTGGTCGAAGTCAGCTTTGACGCTATCCCCGTCGCAATTCTGCATACTGATGGCGTTCGCACGGTTACCATTCGGGGGCAGTTGCAACCAGGCTTCACCGCCGAGGCTGCCCTTGCTGCCCTGACCCCTGAACTGAACCGTCTGGCCGAACGGTGGCCGACAGGATATTCCTATCGCCTGCGCGGTGAAGCGGAGACCGCAGCAGAGATCTATGGCAATACAGGCACGGCGTTGATGGCCGCCCTCCTATTGGTATTCTCTGTTCTCGCCATGATGTTCCAGTCATTCCGACAGCCCCTGATAATCTTGACGACAGCGGCCATGGGACTGATCGGACTTGGGCTTGGATTTTTTGTGCTTCAGCTGCCTGTCTCGTTTCCCGCCATGATCGGCACCATCGCGCTCCTTGGAATCGTGGTGAACAATGCAATTGTCATGGTTGAGGTTAGCAACGCACGCCGGTCGGAGGGACTTCCTCTGGCCGACAGCGCTGCGCGTGGCGCATCTGAGCGCCTGCGGCCGATCGTAACAACATCCATTACAACGATCGCCGGGCTGTTTCCTCTGGCACTATCCTCGCCGGCCTGGTTCCCCTTGTGTATGGCTGTAATCCTTGGACTGAGCGTTTCAACTGTCTTCGGTTTGGTCCTGATACCCGCTCTCTACCTGCTCCTGACGCCACAAACTGATTGCTGATGGTGGAAAAACATGCTCACTCGTTGCGCCTTGGGAACGGTCCTGAAAGGGTGCTCTGAAGGCAAGAAACAGACACAGACTTTGCAGTCGCAGGTACCGGCTACTGTGCGCAGAATCCCCCAGACTGCCGGAAGAGAAGTGAAATAGGTTTCAAGGATGAGGTATACAGGGCTGAAGGCGACTTGGAGGTTGCGGCAACAGCCGCTGAACTCATACCGCACGACTGCAAAGAGCCACAGGTAAAGAGGCAATGTCAACGACCCCCAAGGCCATGCGCTCACCAGGAGAGCGATCTTGATGATTGACGCATGCCCGCAGGTATGATGACTCGTCAGCTTGCCGGATCTTCCGCATCGAAAGCTAAAGATATCCGCTCGCCGTTTTTGGCTGCATCGATCAGAAACTCGCGCTTCTCGAGTCGTCCAGGCAGGAATGATTGACTATAAGCGTGGCAGGCAGAGATGGCCTCCTGATGATAATCCTCCGCAATGTAACCTTCCTGCCGGACCGACATCGACCAGATCGCATCGAGTATGTTCATTCGCGCCGTGAACTTGATTTCCGGATGAGAGAGAAACGGCATATGAAAGATTTTGTCGAGCCGCCCGTAGGCCAGTTTGGACATACTGCTTGTTGTCACTCGGTCAATCTCACGGGTCTCGACTCCTGCATGCCCTCCGTAAAAAATTGTCAATGCAGGAACGTTTGCGTTGTAGAATTCCATAGCGCGACGCGCATCTATCTCAAATAGATCAGTCCAGTTCCGGATGAGGCAGGCCTCAATCGGAGCTCGGTGAACTTCGAACAATTGGTCCGCATATCTTTGCGCCAGAGCAATGAAGGCAGCCTCTTTTGTTGGAAAGAAATGGTAGACGGATGCGGCGGGAACTCCGGCCGCTTCTGCAATCTGATAAACTCCGATCTCCATGGGATCGTGCGTTCTGAGCAACGTTTGCGTCGCGTCGACCAGAAGCTCATAGCGGGCAATCCCCCGCCCTCTCGACGGCGTCCGCGGCGTTTTGGCTTTCACATTAGACCTGTTCATTCCTTGTCGCCCCCCCTACTAAAAAACCCCGATCGTGAACTGCGACTATCATTACTCCAGCCCGGTTCAGCCAAGCACAAAGCGACTAAAAGACCCGGAATAGATACAGATGGCTCGAAAACTAAAACGAACTTCAGATTGCCGGTGGTTTACCTCGTTCGAATCCGACGAGAACATTTCCAGGTCGAAGGGTGCAGCTTTGCGGAAGCAATTCGGGTCGTGATGACGCTTTGAGCCGGATCGAGCAAGACGAACCACTCCGCATTCAGGGCTGGCTTCACAGGAGTCCATTGAAGGGTTCATTGTTTCCAATAGCCCGCCGGCCTGCCGCGACCTACTTGTTTCGTCTCGCTCTTGGCCAGGGCAGGCTTTTGGCACCCATACCTCGCTCTTTACCCCAGAACAGCCATTAATACCGGATGCGGCTCCAACTTTTTCCAATCCTTTTTAACTGACCTGAAGGCCCCGTCTGCGGCAGTGAGTGTGCGCGCCACATCTTCATCAGTGTGGGAGGCAGAGACAAACATATTGTGATAAGGATGGATATAAGCTCCCCGTTTGACACATTCCTCGGCCCACGCATATCCGACACGGAAGTCCTTATCGCCCTCGAAGAGGATTTGCGGCATCTGAACTGGCCCCGTCTGCTTCAGACCAAGCCCATGATCTTCTGCCAGCTGACCGATCCCGTTGCGCAGCTTCTCGCCAATATCAATAGTGCGCTCAAGGTAATCCGTTTCCCTGATCTGTTTCAGGGTTTCGATGGCCGCCGCCATGGGAACCGCGGAAAACCAGAATGATCCGGTCACGAATATCTTCGCCGCAGCGTCTCTGGCTATATCGCTTCCGAGAACGGCAGAAATCGGGTAGCCATTGGCGAAGCATTTTCCCCAGGCGCTCAGGTCGGGTTTCACCCCCACATTGGACCAGCTACTGTCCCTGGCGAGCCTGAAGCCCGCCCGCACATCGTCAACAATCAGTAACGCACCATGTTCGTCGCATAATTTACGTGCCATCTGGGCATACTCAGCATCCGGAATAGATTGGTCACCAAAAACCTCATGGCGGAAGGGTGTCGCAATCACACCCGCAACATCCCCCGCATGTGTTTTAAATGCCGCCTCCAAGCTCTCAACATCGTTATGCTGATAATAGACGATATGTGCCCGGTCTTCATCCAGGATGCCCGCAGGCCGCGGCGTGCACCAGGGCGCCGCCCCATGATAGGCGCCTTGCGCACAAAGAATTTTTCGACGTTGCGTTTTGGCCCGGGCAATAACCATAGTCATTGTTGTCGCGTCTGTTCCATTCTTGCAGAACATCGCCCAGTCTGCATGATCGACCATGCCGACAAATGCTTCAGCAAGCTCCACAAAACGCTCTGAAGGCCCTGTCAGCGTATCCCCCAGAGCCCTCTGCAAGGCAGCCGCCTGCTCTACCGGCTCGAAGCCGTACCCCAAAAGATTGGGGCCGTATGCACACATGTAATCGACGTATTCATTCTCATCGACATCCCAGATTCGACCGCCTCTTCCTTTCAAAAAGAACTGAGGGAACCCACTCGGCAGCATTATCGTGGACTCATGTCCGTACATCCCTCCAGGCACCACCTTCATGGCACGTTCCTTTAATGCGAGGTCTTTGCTGCGCTTTCTTTCCATGGATTTCCCTCCTGCTTTCCCCAAATCCGCTTCGGGCGATAGTCGGCCCTATAATTCCACGGTCAACTCTAATTGTCGATATTTGTCTACTTTTAGCGCTCCGCTGCCGGAGCATCCCTAAACCGGCCTTGGAGCCATTGCGGAGCGACCTGCCAAAAGCCGGCTTTCAGCGCGCTGCATTTGTCCGCCCCTGGCCGAATTTTACCCAACGTCGACCAGCCCACTCTCCAGCCGCTTTTGATTTCAGGCACATGCCGCAGCAGCAACCCAGGCGCGCTTATGGATCCGCGAACCAGCATTGCTTCTCAATCCTGCTCCGCCTTTAATCGATATTTCTTGATCTAAAAGCGATTCCAACGCATGCTCAGTAAGCCCAGCATGGCAAGGAGAAATACGATGTCTCAGACTGGCTTGACCACGGGTCGGAACACACGTGCGGAAATCCAGCGCGTGCCATTCGGCACCCCGCCAACAGAGATCAGGGCAATCGTTCTCCGTGATGGAGGCGTAATTCTGGGAAACGTCATTTCCCGGGAGGAGGTCGCCCAAATTAACAAGGAACTCGACCCGCACTTCAACAAGATCAGCCAGGGTAATTTCGGTAAGGGTGAAAATAACTTTCTTGCGGACTTTATGGGTCACAAAACCAAGCGAATGGTTCACTGCGTTAAGCACAGCAAGAGTTTTCGCGAAACAATGCTGGCCAGCCCGGTTCTGGCGGAATACATCGCCGCCTTGGTCCCTGGTGCTCCCGGCACCCACTCAATGGGTTCAAGCCAAGGGATAGAAATACAGCCTGGTGAAAAGGCCCAAGCCCTACACCGGGATGCCAGCACGCATCTGCAATTGTTGCAGAGAGTGGGCCCTGATGGACCCGAAATACTTGTAAACGCACTACTGGCTCTGACCGACATCACGGAAGAAATGGGCGCAACACGGGTCATTCCTGGCAGTCACCTCTGGGAGGATTTCTCAGCCCTGGCCGGTCCGAGCGAGACAGTTCCTGCCGTCATGAACGCTGGGGATGTCCTCCTAATTTCCGGCCGGGTGTTGCATGGAGGCGGCGCCAATTCGACGACCGACCGCACACGGCGTATTGTTTCAACAGCATTCAATATTCCTTTCTTCATTGGAGAAGAGGCATGGCCCTTTGCAATCTCCGTTGAAGAAGCACGTACCTACCCGAAGCAGGTTCAGGCGTTCCTGGGTTTCAGGTCCGTCAGCTTTGGCGGCGAGGAGCCCGGTTTCCTCTGGCGCACCAACATGACGCCACTGGAGGAGAGTCTGGCCCTCTAGTTTCCAGGCCGCAAAATTGAACTTGCGCAATATGGGTGGGCGCCCTCCTGCCTATCTGACTGTTTCATCGCAAGCCATTTCGGTTTCCCAATCCGGCCGAAGCACCCGTTGCGCCGTATTGGAGCAGTCCTGTCCGGAAAGATCAAGCGCAATACAACTGATCGTGTCATCAGAATGACCCAAGGTGAAAATCAGGGCGAGCGGAATTCCATCCTTGCCGCAATCAGCTTTTTCGCAAGTTCTCCAGTCCTGTTGATCTTTATGCTGCAGCCCTGACTTACGCCGCGCCAGAGCGCGGGGGCATTTTCGACCCTGAACTGCTTGGCCCGCTATCTGCCACTGAACCGCTTGCAATCGGCATTGGCAGTGGCCGCGCGACCCCGCGGCTGAATCGATGCCCGTTAGAATAGATCATCGCACTCGCGGTTCTGGTTTTGGGAGGGGAAGTTCGCGCGAGGCTGCGGCCATCAGGTGTGACTGACCGGAGTAAATTTCTGCCCCCTCAGAATTTGGAAAACCACGAATGCAAGTATGAGCAGAAGACCTGCCGCTCCCATCAGAACGACCTTGTGGGATTCAACAAATGCTGCACTGGCTGCGGCCATAAGAGCGTCAGCGCTTTCTTGCGGTAGCGTTCGAGCGGCGACCGCAGCGTCGCCGATAGAAGCGCCGGCAAGTGCACCTTCCGGGTCCTGAAGGGCGCCCCGATAGACAGCCGAAACCAGTACACCGAAGAAAGTTATGCCGAGCGCGCCCCCGAGTTCAAACCCTGTGCTCTCGAGTGCGCCGGCTGCCCCCGCCCGGTCCGGCGGCGCGCCGCCCATAACCGCCACTGACCCGCCCAGCAGGGTCGTTCCCAGCGAGAAGCCGAGCGCTGCCAGAGCAATTCTGACAATGTCAGGATGCTCCCGAAGATCGGTCATCGATATTGTTGCAAACGCAGCAGCGCCCACGAGGAGGCTCGCCGTCGCCATCGTCCGCAATCCGATATAGCTCACAATCCAGCCAGCAACAGGCCCCGCAATCGCCGTCGCAGTGATGAGTGGCAGCATGAACAGTCCCGCTTCCAGCGGTGAATGACCGATCACAAACTGCAACTCCTGAGCTAGCACCAGTTCAAACCCGGCCAGAGTCCCGGTTGACACGAATGCCATGAGGATTCCGGCTACAATGGCGGGGTTCTGGAACAGGGACAGATCCAGCATGGGAGTCGTCGAGCGCATCTGGATGCGTCCGAACCAGAATAACAAAATTGCCCCGAGACCGAATGCCAACAGGGGTTGCCAGGCGGGTGCTCCGCCTTTCACCCCGGTCTTCACCGCGAACACAGTCGCCACGAGGCCGACCAGCAGGAAGCCTGCCTGACCGAAACGCCATTCGATGGCTCGGTTTGGCTTTCCTGATGGGAGGAAATAGTAGGAGACCGGCAAGACCAGCGCCATTATGGGCACATTGATCAGGAATACTGATCCCCACCAGAAATGTTCGAGCAGAAAACCACCGGCGAGCGGGCCGATCGCTCCGCCTGCGGAGCCGACTATGGTCCAGATGCCCAGCGCCCGGGCGCGCTCCCGTTCGTCCTCAAAGGCCTGCCTCACCACCGCAAGGACCGCCGGCATGATCATCGAGCCGCCCACAGCAAGCAGGGCTCGCGAGGCAATCAGCATTTCTGCCGACACCGAGAAGGCTGCCGCGACTGAGGCAACGGTGAACACGCAGAGTCCCATCAAAAGAATGCGGCGGTGGCCAATCCGGTCACCCAAAGTCCCCATCGGTACCAGCAGGCCCGCCATCACCAGCGGATATATGTCTATGATCCAGAGGATCTGTGTACTGGTTGCACCCAGGGCCAGCGTCAGTGAAGGAACCGCGATGTGCAGGATCGTCATATCCACGACAACAGGCGTAAACGCCGCGATCACGGTCCAGAGGATGAGCCAACGGTTGGAAGGATACATTCAATTCGCCCTTGGATAAAAAACGGGAACTGCAACTGATTTGGACATTTGTCCAATTTGGACACACGCCCAATACTCGGTTATGAGGTTCCGCACAAGGAGAGCCGCCATGACCTACATGAACCGGGAAGACAGGCGCACGAGCATCATAGAGGCCGCCGCCGACATCATGCTGAAGGATGGCATCGCGGCAGCGACCGTACGCGGCGTTGCGAGGACGCTCGACGCATCCCCAGGCCAGATCCACCATCATTTCGCATCCGCCGACGCACTGCGTGCAGAAGCGTTCAGGCTGCTTTGGGGAAAACTCACTGCCGATCTTGGCGAGCGGCTGGCGAAACTGCCGCCGCGGGAGCGTCTGATTGCGGCCCTGATTGGCGACACCGCATTTTATGAGGGGGCCTTTGGCCGCCTTTGGAATGAGGTGCTGGCCGCGCCCAGTGCAGAACCTCTTCTGAAGGAAGCCCTCGGTGAGGCAATACAGGAATGGATGGACGTCCTAGCCAGAGCCATCAAGGAAGGTACTGACACAGGCAAATTCTCTATCAAAGCCGAACCTTCAGAAATCGCCCGGCTGCTTGTGTCCTTCTGTATGGGAATGGACCTTCTCGCCAGCCTGGGTCTCCCCCTGCACTCAGACGACGACATGCGCGCCCGCATAGAAGCAAGCGTGGATCAGTTTATGCTCAGTCCCTGAGTCGGCTTTGGTGGTTGTGACCGCACCACAGGCATTGCGTTCGGGAACGTCGGCCAGCGGCTAAAGTTTCATAGCTACGACACGCTTCGTCCTGCTGGGGAGGTCCGTCGCGCGTCATTTATATCAATGCACTAACTTATCGTGGTCGATTTTTATCCTGCAAGCATCCGCCTTAATCTCACGGTTCTATCCAATATTGCTGCGGCTCATGTGAAAATCCAACAAACATCTCGGCACTTCATGATCGATAAAACATCCTTTTATTAATCAATTTTCCCGCATAATATGATTTAAAAAGTGGGACTTTATCGATCATGAACTGGAACTGGCAGCTTCGCGACTGGCCGGACTTCATTCGGGACCGGCAGAAACTCGCCGCGCGCGAGGCGCGTTTTCTCGAGCAGGCCGGCCTGCTGATTGGCACATCCCGTCATATTTCCGATGAAGACAGGATCGAACTCAGTATCTCGGTCATGAGCCTGGAAGCGATCGATACCTCTCAGATCGAGGGGGAAACGCTGGACCGGGCAAGCGTGCAGTCCTCCATCCAGCGCGCCCTCGGTCTGAAGGCCACCCGGACATCCGCCCGCCCGGCCGAGAGCGGGATCGCGGACATGATGGTCGATCTCCTGCAGACAACAGGTGAGCCGCTCTCAGGCGAAATGCTTCATCGCTGGCACAGCAAGATGCTGGCCGGTCGCACTGACCTCAAGAGACTCGGCGGCTACCGCCAGCATGAAGAACCGATGCAGATCATATCGGGTGCGTCCTATGCCCCAAAGGTTCACTATGAAGCACCGCCTTCAAGCGCTGTTCCCGGCCATATGGAAGCGTTCATCACCTGGTTTAACCAAACCGCGCCAACCGGCGAGGCACCGCTGCTTCCGATCGAGCGGGCCGGACTTGCCCATCTCTGGTTCGAGTGCATCCATCCGTATGAAGACGGTAATGGCCGCATCGGGCGCGCCATCTCGGAAAAGGCGCTCGCGCAGGGAAGGCAGCGGCCTGTCTTCACCTCCCTGGCCGGCGCCCTGCTGCGCCACCGCAAGGACTACTATCGCGAACTGGAGCTGGCGAGTTCAACCTTGAACGCGGACCGCTGGCTCAGCTGGTTTGCAGACATCGCGCTCGAAGCACAGGACAGAAGCCTGAAACAGGTCGAATTCATGCTGGCCAAGACCCGCCTCTTCGACCGGCTCGCCGGGCAGCTGAACTCACGGCAGGAGAAAGCGTTGCTGCGCATGTTCGCCGAAGGAATTGACGGCTTCAAGGGTGGCCTTAGCGCGAAGAACTACATGACGATCACAGGGGCCCCGACCGCAACCGCGACGCGCGACCTTGCCGACATGGTTGCTAAAGGCGCGCTTGCCCGGAAGGGAGAACTTAAATCCACCCGGTATTTTCTAAAGCTGGACTGAAAACCCGTTCGCAAAGCACCCGCAAACCGCGCGCTTGGAAATCCGAGAGCGTCCGAACCTTTAATAGCGCCTCGCCGCTATTAAAGGCTTATCCGCAGCGATTCCGTTAGCGTCGCTCGACCGGAAAGCACTGAGGTCGCCAACAATGTTGCATATGAGGGAACGGGGTTGCTCGGTTCATTTGACATCAGGTCAGTTAACGATATACTGCCTTGTATTCATTAAGAAAAATGGCGCGAGTGACGCGCG